>Ga0131853_10001484_pt1 | contig 41965 bp, 22 predicted proteins | sample TergutLab28metaG_FD_92764 | JGI IMG/M metagenome (GOLD analysis project Ga0131853, IMG submission 92764) | Labiotermes labralis P1 segment gut microbial communities from Petit-Saut dam, French Guiana - Lab288 P1 (version 2) (version 2) | ecosystem: Host-associated > Arthropoda: Insects >...
ATTTAGAGTTCCCAATAAAGCCATGAATGCAGAAAAGAAGGGAAGGTTGTTTTTATTTTTATCATTGAAACGTGCATTTCGTAGAATCATTTAATTAGCACACCAACTAATGCACATACATAATTTTTTTTTAAATTAAAACTTTTAAAATCGCTCCAAAGTGTTTCGATCCTAAGATCATCTTCAGGGAGCTAAGCTGTTCCTTGCTAAAGTCACATTTTTTAAATCACTCACTGATTAATTTCCTTATATTAACTTGGTGCTGTGGCAGCATGTCGTATTGTTTAAGTCGTACGCTCCTGAGAATGCGCCTGACTGTGTGTGTGTATCGTGTGTTATGCTGCGTGAGACTCACGCAACATAACACACGACACACAGCCATATTCAGGCTCATTCTCAGGAGCGTACGACTTACACAATACGACATGCTGCCACAGCACCAAGTTAATATAAGGAAATTAATCAGTGAGTGATTTTAAAAATGTGACTTTAGCAAGGAAAAGTGTAGCTCCATGAAGATGATCTTAGGATGGAAACATGTTGAAACGATTTTAAAAGTTTAATGTAAAAACTTTATGTATGTGCTTTAGTTGGTGTGCTAATTAAACGAAAAGGAACTTGAATTAAAAATAATGGAAGATTTGAAATTTTGTTTTAATTCAGACGTCTCAGAAGTGAACATGAATTCTGAATCAGCCGCCGGTCAAACAGTAGTAAAAGGAATGAGATTTTGGAAAGTTCAGAAGTCGGTTTAAAAGCAACCGCTAAAATATGAGGCTGTCTTTATTCGACAGCTGTTGCTCTTCTTCACCAACGACAAAGCTCTTTCTCCCATCTTCTCGGCTTCCTTATAGATCTTGTGCCATCGGCGGCAATTCTTCTTGTAATCGGTTTCCGCCCCCCTGCCCCAGTCTCTCTCAACATTTACCAACTCGCCGGTTTCAGTATCGGATGGAGGTATGTTATGTGATCCTTTGCCAGCGATCCTGGCTAGCTATCAAACTGCCAAGTGCTGGACACTTTGGACTAGCCACTTGGTTTTTGTCCACGTGTTATCTGAAGCGAGCTTTGAACCGCCTGGATTGGCAGTCTCAATAGCAATCTAGGCTCTTCCATTTACTACTGAGAAAAGGGCAAAGTTCTTGTATTCAAACACCTTTCGGAGAATACTAAAGTTTCATGCATTCCGGTCTCTATTTTATGCCGTCCAAAATAAAGTGCATAAAATGTTAAGCGATCTACGTATAACGTAACATTGAGGCGCGTTCGTGCCACCATTGTTGCAGTAGAAAATCAATAAATATTATATAATTTTAGCATATTTGTAGCCTTATGTATCCAGCGTCCGATGCGCAAGCCCCATATTGTCATATGTGGCCTGACCCGCTCTACGGTATTTTTTTCCCATTATCTCATAAACGGTAGGATTAAAAAATTTAACTTAAAGTGTGGGCTTTGATTTCGTCTACAATTTTGTCTGAAACATTTCTCATTCTAAGAAGAATTTAACGAGGTATGATCATAAATATATATTGTTGTTAACGTACAGTACCCATTAATTTGTCAGATTTCAGTGAATTTGGGAAAATAATAAAACGTTAAATTTCATGAAAATATGTCCAGTAGGAGCCGAATTGTTCTATGCGGGCGGGCGGTCGGTCTGACGGAAGGATGGGCGGACGGACAGACAGACATTACGAAGCTAATAGTTGCTTTTAGCAATCCACATGAAAGAAACTTCCCCTCGACACATAATGTATGCATACGGGGGAGTGGAGGTGTGAGCAGACAATGTCGGCACATGATAATGTGTGAGCAGCTTCACTACATGGCCGCTTTAGTCCCGAGGAAAGAGTCTCTAGCATCCATTGGCCCTATGACAGTTCTAGCTGTTTAGTGAAGAGAAAAACTTGCCCCTGACGGATATCGAAAGATCCCACTGCCGTCCAGCGCTTAGCTGAGTCACTACACCAGTTCAGCTATCATGGCTCCTCTGCTCCCCTTTTATATCCGGAATTTCTTAACGGTTTTTAAATGATTATCATCTTGGCGTTTCCACCAGACGTTTCCACGTGTTCTGTTGGCGTATTTTAAATAGATAACGTTTCGGTGTTTTACCAGACGTTGCCGCGTCTTGTACACTCGTATATTAAACTTTCACAACCTTACATATCGATGTGCCCATCGTCTATGTTATAAAACCGTGTAGAATGATAAGGTGTTACTAATATATCGGAGAAACATACCGTCACCACGATGACGGAAACAGTACGCTTTTCTGAAATGTTGGTAAAACTTACCAGACCAAACCTTGTCATAACCCTGAATACTACAATATGTGCTACTGTTTGTAGTTGACTGAAGCGTGAATCAACCTAATCAAACCTGCAGAGAACTGACACTGCATAAAATATGGAAATTTCATAGGTCTGTACATCTGTATATTTGTTGTGCTGTGATTCTCATTAAATAAGAAATAAAAAAAACTGCCATCTAGTGCCAACTCGGTGGCAGTTAGTAGTAGCAGTAGTAGTAGTAAATAAACAAGAAGAGAATCACATTCATAAACGGAAAGATTTGAAGAATGGTACTCGACATACGTTTTTCCAATAATATGTACTACGACAGCTAATATTATCAAACTTGAGGTTGCAGAATTTCGGAGAAATCGACTAACCTCTCCTCATTTTCAGTTCGTTTGCCATTTCATGTAATTTTAGAAATTTTATGGAGTTTTTAATGGGAATTCGCCTTCATATTACGAAAAGAGACACTTCTACAACAAATTTGTCACGACCATCCGAAGCTACCTACATTGGCATGGACGCTTAAACATATTTTCTACAAATTAGTAGACCAATTAAAGTATTGCGTATGGAGCAGGAAAAAATATGTATTTTGGTGTGTTTCCTTACGTATTTAATAACAAGGGGACTGGATGAGACTATACAGTGTCGAATGACAGGAAGGTTAGGAATAACCACCACTTAATTTTACGAGAGTTTAGAAAACAAGCGGCCGTGGTCTATTTTTAAGTCTATCCTGATATCTGTTCGCCAGGATTGAGGCGAAGCAGCACGGAGAACTCATCTAAGATAAAGGACCTTCTGACCGAAATTTGAAACCGGTTAGAATTAGGAGTGTTGTCCTTCCAACTATGTTGTTTTTCTCTTTCTTGAAAGATCTAGTGAGAGTAGTATTTGAAAGGGCCTGGGAGAGCACATGGGCGACCTGACTTTCCAAAGCCAATTTAACTTTCCGTTGCTTCAGGCAGCAGTACGTCTCAAGAGATTCGATCCTATGGTTGATTGTGATATCTAAGGAATTGTGACGAAAATGTTTAATTTCATGAATATGTTAACATGGACCGCAGATTATTTACCGCAATATTTAACCAACTTGATGCACAAAATTTGTTTCATAATAAGTTTTATTTCATGCCTCTACATGTTTCGAGGACATGTAGAGGTATGAAATAAAACTTATTGTGAAACAAATTTTGTGCATCAAGTTGGTTAAATACTGAGATAAATATACTGAGATTCACGGTCAGCAAAACGTCAAAAAGTGGACAGTAGTGTTGTTGGCAAAATTATAATTTATTTTTTAACAAAGCAAACATTCATGCCTTTCCCTAAGCCTTCCTAAACCACAAAACTCAGCTTAGCTTGATTCTAAAAACATGTTAAATGTCTATGAGAAAACAAGTACATTGTCTGAAATTTACTTTAAAAGTAGCTATATTTTACAAATCCATTGATATAGGCCTTTTTATTTATTTATTTATTGTTTTAATCTTCATTTTTATAAGACGGGTTACGTAGATTTCATTCATATTTTGCATAACGATATAAATTACAGGCCTCTTGGATATATATAAAAAACAAGACTGCTTCAAACAGATTGTAATGTAGAGAGCCAGTATTATAGTTTATAGAATATGTTACTTAATTTACGAAAGAAAGCATAACAAATAAATGTGAGCTTCCAATTATAAATTAGTAAAAAGAAGACATATTCGCCGATTCATTATAATTTGATTTATGTTTACTTTGCTCTGCTCTTTCTCCAGCAAATTTATGTTTTTCATATCGGCAGTATGCGAACTTTGTAGCCCAAAGCGAAACAAACTGAAATATTACAGCGCAGAAACAATCAGCGCCACTGTACTCAATATCACATTCACGCAGAAGACACAGTAATGTTCAGGGTAGCAGTGGTAGTTACTCTTCTCTAAAACTTGGTTGAATTTCGCTGAGAAGCGTGAAGGCGATAAAAATTTAATTAAATGAGACTGCTTTTCATGACAGTATGAAGACGAAGCAGCTATTCGAGAAGCTGACAGGAGCAGTTTTCACGCTTTGGATTTTCTGAACGCCACGTCAAGGCGCTACAGTAACAAAATGAGTTATCTTGAAATTTGTAGCACAACTTCAAGGTTTTATGTTGCAGGTGTATGTTATGTGCAGGAATACACAGCAGTGCGTCCCGAAATTGTGTGTAAACTCTTGCGTACACCAAGGATATAAACATGGGGGGGGGGAATTGTTGGCACCAGAGCTATTTAGTGACGCTGAAAAAGATGACGGATATAACAGATAAGTTAAAAGATCAAAACAAAAAAGGATTTATAATTTAATTATTATTCATTTGCATAATAATTACATGCTAGGATAACGGGATGCCTAACCTCAGAACTGTCATTGCTAGTATAGTTAGAACTATCTAGAAATACAACATAAAAGAGACATTAAATGATATATAATTGGTTGTGTTGAATGCTTATGTACATAATCGTCAAACAGTACAAGTCTTCATATGTTGTACCTCCTCATTACTGCAATATAACAGTACACAATAGGTCGTCATTGGGTTTTAGGTGATGATTACATTTTTTTCTATTGGAGCCATCCCGTTGTGTTATCCAATATAAACTGAAAGATTATTCAATTCAGTCGGAAAAATAAATAATGTGTTATCAATCTATAAACTTGGTCCAGATTTATAGATTGATAATAAATTGTTTCTTGTATTCCGGCTGAATTGAATAATGTTTAGTTTATGATTATTACATTGTAACAAGTTTAATGTAGCTGTTCCATTGACGGAATGCAGTGAAGAACAACAAATATTTCGGACTGAGATATTGCTCTTTCAGAATATTAATGTATGAAATAAGAAAAAAGGTGTTTGTGTTTTACGTCATAAAACGAATTTAAGAAGAATTAAAGCGACCCCTTATATGATGTCGTAAGTGACGTTACATGTGATTAAAATTAAGGAAATAACTCAAATCGTTTTTGGAGCAACGGTGAGTACTGCCGTCTTGCAGGAGGATCACCAGGACCGTATAATCACAGAATCCTTGTGCATGTCTGTCAGCCGTGGTCCAGTCCAGTATAAGTGTACATTCGGAATGACGGGAATAACTTCTGTTATTTCTTCTACCATCACATTCATTACTGATCAAACATTCTTCGAAAGGAAATTAGCGCCGAAATAAGACTGTTCACACAGAAGCCTAAGATTTGTCACACTGCTCTTCAGCGCACAGTTTTCTCACTTCATTTGAAAAACACACACATGTATATATTTAAGAATTACATTGTATCTACTACTGTCAAAGAATTCAAATGTATGTCTGTACGTTCGTACAAATTATGCCCAGAGCGATATGAAGACAGAATTAATTAATAAAATATGTAAAGATTAAGTATCCATGTAATAGAGAACACTGTATCCTTCAATTACATAGACCAGAAAGGTGAAGCCTGTGCGGATAAGTGAAATAAAGAGCTGTGCAATGTGAAAAAATATACAAAACAAAGAAATACGCTTTGTATTAAAACATTTATCGCTAAATATGGCAATAAATATAGAAACCATTTATCTATGCAATACTGTGCAACGTTTTTCAGATATTTAATAATCTGGCTCAACGAAATATCGCATAAGTTTACTATATCGCGTTCGAAACATTGTTCGGGTTCTGTTATTTGCGGCAGACTGACAGATATTGCAAAAATTAATAGCTGGATTTCGATATTCATTTCCTTACTTCACTCGGTGAGTTCCGAAAGACTGACATCATCTCAATCTCTACAGCAGGATGTTCTCTACAAAGTTATACTCATATTTTTCACATTACCTCCATACGGTAGCTAATGTCTCGTTCATAAAAGCGGGAGGAAACAATAAACTAAACTGAGTTACTACCTTACAATTCATCTCTGAAAAGAACGGAAACTTTACGGTTAGGGTATATGGGTAAGAGGCCAATTCCAAATTCAAGTCTTGGAGGCACTTCCTGAATAAAAGTGGGTGGTGACCTTCCGCACTTAACCTACCAGCATACCCGAATATCACGACGGCCATTTCCTCACTTTGGTTACAATCCTTCTCCGGTAATCGGCCAGATAGCATCTCCTTGCCAGCACACTCGACTTTTTCCTATTTGTCTCCAATCAAGCAGTAATTCGCCTCCAATTTCAGATTCAAGCTCTCTGCCACCCTGTTGCGAACTAGTGCTAAAACCTACAATTAGATGAAAGTCTCTTAACGAATAGTAATTAGTATAAACAGCAGTATTTACGATATTAATGGTAACTATTTGTGGTTTTTAAACAAACCTGTTACGAGCAGGCTATTGGCGAAAAACGATAGGATATGTGGTGAATAAAGAATTGAACAGTTCCTAGAAGGAAGCCATAGCTGCCTAATTATAGGCACTGGACATGGAGTATTCCTGAAGAAACTGCATAAAATGACAAAAACCTTATTTACGATTGCCTGTCTTCGAGCCGAGATTTGAACTTTGAAACCTCGATATGGCAGACACGAAGCTAGAGTATGTACGTGTAGTAAAAAGTCTAACTTGGTTAACAGCATGTCAATTGTTATGGATATTTTCCAAATTATTGCCTTTTCATAGAAAGGACAGTAACATACTCCTATACACATTAAATATTAGCCTTCTCTTACATTGTAAAGAAAGGGCTAAATTGAAATTGTTCTTACTACGTACACAGTTGTGCTACATCAAATGAGAAATCCTAAAAGTACAATCAATTCTTACCTTGAGAACAAATAAAGTTGTCATATAAGGAGAAATTAACACTGAACTGCAAAGAATAGGCGAGATATTTTATCTTATCCACATAAGCAGTAGACTAGTCGAGGATATGGATTTCGAAATGATGCAAATATCCTTCAATAAACCTCGTAGGAAGAGGACACAATACAACTCAAAATGTCAGAATGGTTTACGTCTGTAGTTTGAAATATTATCAGTCACATGTCATTTTTCTCTTACCCTCGTTCCTGTTTCTGCCGCCAGGTGTAATTTTTTTATTTTTTCCAGAAAATTCATTTCATCGGTTTCAATATTCTTCGAGTTCATTTCTTTTATTTCCCAGTATATTGCCCTTTATAAGAAAGAATTATGGTTAACATCTCTAAATGGCATAAGCATGAAAGTTAATTTTTGAATTACAGCGAACTTCCTTTAATAGCATCAACCCGAGAGATATGACGCAGTATCTAACAGTCATCTAATTTACCTGGCTTATGGTATAGAAGCGTAATATAATGAAAATGCTAATAATTTCTCAGTGCTACATCTTCATGCCAGAAGAAATTGTAACAGAGAGAAGAATCTCTTCCTTTATGCAGACTCCTTTTATATCCTCCCATTCTTCATTACTCCAGCGTCTCCATTAATCAGTTCCTTAATGGTAGGCACTGCCTCTGACAATTGCCCAATTAAGTCTGGAGCCATTGGAGCAATAATATAATGAGTCGCTTTATCTGAATCTAATCTCATTGTTAATTTATGTTATCGATATGTCAGCTACAATTTGCACATAATTATTCGCTGTGAAACTGAGGAACATAAGTCTCGCTATTACAAAAAAGGCCTCAAGAAGAGTACTGTTTTTGACAGAGGAGATGTTCAGCTGCGAATTAAGTTACAAAGTGCATAAATGAAGGTTCCTTATGCATTCTCCTTCTCTGCATCATGGTATGGAAATTGGAGCGTACAGTATAAATTCATCTCTCATCTCATGCGTGGTATTCAAATGTAAGTTTCCTCAGACATGGTTTCTGTTTATAGTGCACGTAGAAGGAGGTTCTAAAATAAATATTGTTTTCCTGAAACTTTCCATTCCTATGTGAATTTGAAATTAGGTTCATCGTGCGACTGTATACCATAAAATCTCGCAGACATAGGCAAATAAATGCTTTTAGAAAAAAATTTTTTAATGTACTACATCTGTATGGGATGACATTTTCATGAAATTTATATCACTACAAATTTCTTGTCAAAGTATGTCTGTAATCCTCACTTGTAAAAATTTCGAGGATGTTATAGAAGGCGTAGAGCCATAACTTACCTCCCCCTCTGTGCCTTCATGGCAGGTTATGGGGTTAAATTTACCTTTTTAAAAATTTCTACGAAGTTAAACTTTATATACATAAAAGATGTGCCCACAGTTGCTACAGAATTCTTAACTTATAAGAAGCGTTTCATATACACGAGAACACGATTACAATTTATCCCCATACAAGTTGCCACATGTCTGTCTATTAAGATCCATTAGATATTCTACATCAAACTGGAAGATAAACACAAATTAACGTGATCTTCATATTGTTTTGCATTGAAGAACAATGGAAAGCAGAAAGTTGAAAAAGGTGATGTAGCGGTAACACCCTAGACATGTATAAAGTCCTTTATTTGTCCATATAATGCACACAAATTATTATAAAATTGTTAAACAGTTAAAATCATTTAAAATTATAATGGTTCCTCCAACATGTTTCGGCTTACATAAACCATCATCAGCGAGCTCTCAGCCTGTGCTTCGCTAAAGTTACAATGTTGACTGCATATGCAGCCACAATACCGATAACTTCAAATAACTATATGTAATCGCAGTCAACATTGTAACTTTAGCGAAGCACAGGCTGAGAGCTCCCTGATGAAGGTTTATGTAAACCGAAGCATGTTAGAGCGACTATTATAATTTTAAATGATTTTAACTGTTTAATAATTTTATAATAATTTGTGTACATTAGTTGGACAAATAAAGGACTTAATACTATCAACGTACACGGTGCAATTACAAAGACCCTAGACATGTATCTAGAGGTACCTCTTTCAAAGTCGGGCCGGGACACCGGCTAACCTGGATGTTAATTATGGTTTTCCTCGTTCCCTCCAGACAAAGACCGTGAAAATGTTATGACCGAGCCACAACCTCTTCCTCCTAAATCCACTTTAATTAATAAATTATCAATCTTTTTTGTCTCCAATTCAGAAAGCTGAACTAAATACCACCCTCCCCTACGTATCTTGATATACTTTGCATTGAATTAGATTCGGTATCCTACACCAGTATACATGCAGTGGCCACAGTGTCGCTCTAAACTTAGAAGTTCGCTGAACCGAACATTGGTATTAATAATAGTAGATCATGTGCATAGTAGGAGGACTTGGAGTGAAGCGCAGTCCATACTAAATTCCGTACGAATATGTCTATATGTTCTAAAAGTCTTTACAGGAAGAGGCGGTAAACAGCAAGACCATCGAAGAGTGCTACACTAGAATCCCAAAGAGTGCAGTGTGGAGTGAATTAAATGAACAAAGTGTAAAAGAGTGGCAAAATGAATGGGAAAGATCCTCAAAAGGTGTAATAACAAAATCTTTCTTCCCAAAAATAGCGGACAGATTGATTCTAAGAATTAACGCAACCCCCAACTTTACAACAATAGTGATTGGACATGGCAATATAGAAACATACGTGTACAAGTACAAAATAATAGGGAACCCACTGTGCTCGTGCGATGAAGGTGAACAATCATTCGATCACATTCTACATGAATGCAAACTTTTAGAACACGAAAGGGATAGACTAAAAGCAGCGGTAATATGGTCAGAAAACTGACCAGTTAGTAAAGACAAACTTAGTATAAAATTTTACAAAAACTTCAAAGAATTCGCGAACAGCATATTATTAGACAAAGGTCAGTGTGTAAATATGACAATATAGATAAGGAACCAAAACTGTAAATGGAATAGTTAGATAGTAGAAGATAATATGTTAAAGCCAACTTCATTGCATGTAGTATTACTGCATCGTAGTGGAGCATGCAGAATAATAAAGTTTATAAAAAATGGGAAGAGGCATACCGACAAGTGATACTACATCTTTATTTGTATTTTTACAATTAAGACTATATATTAAGAAAAACGAATAATAACACCTATGGAACTATATGAGTTAAATGGAAACGTAGGAATCAGAATATTGACAAAAAACGTTTTGGGGGATGATGCAAACAACCACATTGATTTAATTATTTTATCCACTCATTACACTTTTCGATTTTATGATAAAAATTTTTGAACTTAAGTTATTCATAAATATTTATCTTTGTTTGTTAGGTGGCTGCTGCTCCTTCCTTGAAAGATTACATAAAAAACTGACCTTTTTTTTTCTGAAGAATGAGCTTTGAGCGGAAGAGCTTAAATTATTTTGTACACGTTCTTTTATGGCGGTACATTATAAAGCCATGTTCCGGACAGTATAACTGTCATTTGTGTAGTAAACAATTGAATCGTGACAACGTAACTGTCTCATAAACCTAGCGTTAGTAGGTGAACTCATTATCAGGGTGACAAATGGTCATAACTTCCTGCGTGAAACGCACCGTTCGTATTGATGCACAGTTTTGCCAATGCTTAACCACACCAAATGCAAATTTACTTGAAATCTTACTCACAAAATTAATTTATAACTCAGTAATTGTGTAGCGAATGTAATGTCATTTGATAAACATTAAGTTTAAAACCTCTGTAATAGCTTTACAAATGTTATCTCTAAAGGGACAGGTCATTCTATCAAAGCCGACCAATTTGATACTTTATTATAAAATTATTTACCAAGGTATGTTTACCTTGCTGGTTCGTTCATGAAACTATTAAAACAACTATGTAGACATAACAAGTTATTTATCGTCCAGTATTGAAATAAAACTAATAATAATAATAATAAAGTCGAAAAGACGGAGAATACAACTACAGTTTTGTCTTATTTTAATGAATTCTGTCATTATCTTAATAAACTCCTTGTCAGCACACCTGACATTCCATTTAAGTTTCGACCAATTTCAATCTCAGCTCTCTTTCTGGGGACATTTTTGCATGGTCTCACGAAAATTGTGGTCCGCTGAAGAAGCAAGCGCAGAACTGCAGGTTGTGCAACAAATGCGACAAGCAACTCTTCAGCGAATTTCCCACAATATTCCACGTATGGTGACTTTCCTTGCAGCTTCTGATGAAGTGGAAACTCCATTCACGTGATCAATCAGTGTGCGAAGGACTCTTTGGAGATATTGGAGTGTAAACGCTTCGATGGTTTCATGAAGGAGAGGCTACAAGTTTGCATCCGAATTCGGTAGTAAAAATGTCATTTCTCCCGTCTCTTAAGCTTGTAAAAGAGGGACATGAGAGAAATTCTTTACTTATTGTAGCTTCGAGTGAAGTGTTGTAACCCAGCCTGGTATGAAATTACTTTTTCTTCTGTCTCATTAAACATATAATCCTGGGTAGCCACGACAGATCAGAGATACCTGTTGAAATGGCCAGAGTTCAAATCCGAGCACAGCCATTCCGAAGTGAAATAGGGGACTCTGGAGACGTATACGGGTAAGGCCTATCAATGGAGGCCGGAATAGTGAAGTCGGTACAGTGGCCAGCCTGCGTGTTGGACAAAAAAGTAATCACGTTTAAATTCCCGTTAAGGAAAACAAATATTTCTTTTCTCAAAAAATTCCAGTCTGACACAGGAAGTCCACTCATCTTGCTACGCAGTAGATACCAGGGTCACTTTCTCCCTGGGTGTATTGTCCATGACATGAAGCTAACATTCAGCTCCATCGAGTGTCGAGGTTAGAAATGCTTTCAGCTCTACTGCCACTCGCATGTTTGCCTTAATGTTATGCTTCAGCATAACTCTACCATCACCTGTTTCAAGATATTACGCCATGACTAGCTTAGAATGACTGAAACAAACTACGAAAGTACTCATTCCTAACCACAATGGAGAAATAATCAACTACGTATTTACAGCGAAAATTTGATTGATGAAGTCTTTAGTTAAGAAATTTTTACACAGAACCTGGAAATTGCATTCTCTTCAAAATCATCTTATTCAGACCCTCTGCAATAAAAATTACAGCACAATCAACTGACACCAGCAGGTGAACCACCACAGCATTTAACATAAATAGTTACACTGAAATTATAATTTTATATAAGATTCTTGGAACATAGAGGTTACTATGCACCAATTGCTGTATAAAAAACTTTGCTTTTCTTCCATTGAATGCACTTATGTAGTCGATATTTTTCTAAATGAACAGATTTTTTTCTCAAACATCGTTAAACAATAGGGCTTTATAATGGAGAAGCAGTGTGTATTCTGTGAGGTACATAATAAATTCTTACATATTATCCATATGAATTTCATTCAGCTGATAAAAATAAAAGTTTTTTAGCCTTAATGCATTTACATACTTTAACCCTTATCCTGTTAACGTGGAGAATATGGTGAGCTCCTAATAATACTAGCAGATGGCAGATGGGATTTAACTCGGCGTTTAAAGGGTTAATACATGCAAGCCATCTACCGTGTCAAATAATATTAGCTACACACGTAATTTGATAGGCGTAAACCTTATCTGGATATAAATTAAAAACAGCTTTGTTAAAAGAAAGAAAATATGGAAAACCCGTAAAACAATCCTGTATTAACTTTGTGACTGTAATTAATAATCTTGGAATTTCTTCTGTTTAAATATTTTGAGCAGATTAAATTTGGGGAATGTTTAATTTGATTAGGCTTTCAGCTGTAGACCAATATTCTTGTGCCAAATTGAACAAAATTCTAACTGCAACACAAGTAAATGTATAGATGAAAGGTAGGGTGAAAGAAGGGAAAAATCCTTTGAAATGTTGCCAGAATGTAACCACGCGTGGTTCTTAGTTTGCCGGTATCTGGCAGGCTGGCCGGTGATTTGACTCTGGAAAGGAAATATGAAGAGTGAAATGGTAGGGAAGGGACAAAAGAAAGAGAAAACAGGCGTCAGGGTGGTAAGAGAACAAGCGGCTGTGTGAGGCAGCAAGAGAAGCAAATGGGGCCGGCATTGATTTGTGGAGTTCTCAAGGCCAAAACTCTGCAGCTAAAAGCGAAAATTCAGTGAAAGAAGGAAAAAATTTAACCTCTCAGAGACAAAATGCATTAGAGAGAGCCAAAAATGAAAAGAAAAGAGAAGCAGTACTAGAATGTTTTTACTCCAAGCAGACACACTTCTTGTGTCAGTTCCTACTACGTATCGTATCGCAAGAGTCCAATATTCAACCAGCCAGCTGCTGGCAAACCTTTATATATTTCGGTGCATGACAAAGCTTCACTGTCACCGGAATCACCTAGCATGTGTCTCAGGACTTGCCATAGATTGCCCTGGGTTTCTGATATTCATACTGAAATTCACCAGAAATAAATGATTGTCATTCCGATTATCAGTTTAGACACGATATTTTGCATATGTTCCATTTTATGTGGGGCAATATCGAGTTCAACGTGGCTGAATTTATCAGCCTGAAAATAGGCAATTATTATACTTATTATGAATACTAGTTGAGAACTTAAAATTTTGCAGATATAATATGGTTAGGGCATCTCAGTTGCTCTTGCCCCATTAATAGTTCTTGGTGGTAAATGGGTGTTTGAGAGCAGAGCTACGATGTATAAGGCAAAAAAAGAAAGTGGGTGATATGTAAGGTGAAGAGAAATAAACCAACAAGATGCAACTAATCCGATGTTTATTATCAAACTTCTATCTCAACATGTTTCGGGCATCAGCTCCACACAACCACAGCCAGCACAACCAGTGCAGAACACCTTACGCAGTAATACACGTTTTTGTTCTCCTGATGATGGGCATAATGATGCCCGAAACATGTTGAGATAGAAGTTTGATAATAAACATCGGATTAGTTGCATCTTGTTGGTTTATAACTCTTCACCCTACGTTCCATGATGCACGGTCACAAGAACCTAAAAAGTGGGTGATATGGGAGGTTCATGTGTTACATGCCGAGGAAGGAAATGTAGGTATATTTTAGACAGAAAGAAAAGAAACTATTAGATCACTGTTGAGACGTGATAGGAGATGGTACACACTTAAACCTCGCTTTTCGCGGTTTCGTGCTTCAAAGGTTCACAAGTTCGACCGATCGCCCCCTCGGATCCTTCCATAGATAGGAGAAACAAAACTGCTTAGCAACTCAAATGTGTCTTCGAGCCATACTGCATGGTGTGCAAAGATTTGAAGGCGAAAAAAGCTGTCATAACAATATTTTCTGAAAAGTAAGGAAAGAGACTAAAGATAATAAAACAATGTTTAGAGAAGAGGGTCAATTATTCGTTTATTTTGGCTTTTCGCGGCGGGGATCTTGGTACCTAACCCCGTCAAAAGCGGACGGTGAGTGCATTGATAATTATGGTTGACTGTATTCAAATGATTCAAGATAAGGCATAATGGATGGCTCATGTTATCATGATGGTGAATACCCAAGTGTAATGAAAAAAGGGGTAAACGCATTTGATAACTAGCTACGTGACTGTCAGTTCCTCACTAAGGACTTTGCTCCATAATTTCATTAACTGATTACAAATTGTAAATAGTTTATGCCTAATCTCAAACCAATGAAGGTCACAGATTAATAGCTCAAAATGCCAGAGGTTTATGTAAGCAACTTTAATAAGTATCGTTGCCTGTAAAGGAATTCATATGTGATAAATATTCACTTTCGTGGTGGAAGAAGAATGTGTTATTTTTATTTGTCTATATAAATTAATAGTTATTTTGAGACTACAGCAGCACCCCAAATTAAGGTTGAAGAGAATGCCGCGATGGAGTCAACGAACAGATTAAAAATGCATAAGTTTACTCTCAATAAGAGCAAGAAGCAGCTGTTCTGTGAAATGGCAGACAAACACATGAAACCAGAAGACAGGGGAGAACTGGACCCACTGCCCAATTTCAGAAACTGTAAGAAGCTTAAATTAACTTTTGAAGTCTAGCGGCTACTTCCTGTACCATCGGGTGTAATACTAAACAATTCTATATTGTGTCCACAGCGTGAAGTTGTGGGTTTCATATGCATCTCAGAAATAACAGCGACCTTTGACCTATAGAGCATTAAGTGACTGGTTTTCAGAACCGAGACCGAGTGTTTACTGCGCGGTATGAAGGGGGTTTTTTAATAAAACAATTTACAATTCTTCCTTAAAAGGTTAATGTAATTTTATCCCCACGATGTGCCATTGCTCTTTGAGCAGTTAACTCAGATACATCAAAACCACATTTATGAGACCCTAAAACACATTGTCTTCAGCAGCGGCCGTACAAAATTGACAATCGAAAAATGACAAAGAAAATGTTTCTCTATGTCTAATAATAATAATATGATAATTAGGGACAATAATAGTAACGGTGTACCTACTGTACTATACTATACTGTACTATACTCTTCTCTACTCTACTCTACTATACTATACTATAATATAATATACTATACTATACTCTACTATACTATACTATATACTATACTTTACTATACTATACTATACTATACTATACTATATTATACTATACTATACTATATACCTACACAGAACGCCGTGGTTTAGTATATATCAATGATGCGCCAATGATCTCGGGTTTGAGACCCGGTCCATGAGTCAGGTTCTCCTGCTGAGATTTCCTATTTTTTTATTTCTTCCAGGAAGTTTAGTATTACCATCAAGGATATAACTATCGATTGCTTAACTTTATTTTCGAAGCAAATCTGTCACACTCTGACTAACATTACCGGCCACTTTTGTCACCTTGTGACTGCTGGTAGCTCACAGTCTGCAGTAACCCTATGACTACGGATAGTTTACACTGTACAATTATTCTCGCCCAACAAGTTACGCATACTGCCAGCAACACTAAAATTGAGTGTCCCTTTTTATCTCTTAGAATGTGTAGCTGACAGAAAACTGTTTCAGAATGTCATACACAGATCTACATACCTCGTGATTAGTCATCAGCTTATCCAAAACAATTTCTCTTTCTCTCTTCATCGTAACTTGACGCAGACGTAAGAAGACAACTAAGCTAACAAAATTTAAAGACAAGATTGAAAAATGAAACTGTAATTTGTGATAGTAACAGAGTGTCCAACTAGACTTTGCCTGATACTAAACTTCATGATTATTACTGTCTGCTGTAATGTGATCCCGTGTAATCTGGTAGAAATGAGAAATGTGGCGGTACACTTCTACCATAAGACGCGGCGTTACGTCCCGTACAGCGGTAAGTTTCCTGGTTACCATGACGGGAATCTCAAATCTGAAGCGGTACTTGTTAAACATAATCGATATTTTGAGTAATCTTTCTGCTCCTCTAACAAAAACTGTTAAACAGAGAACATGCTGTGTTTCACATTTACGACGGTGTGCTGATAAGTCCTTAGCCCGACAAGGAAAGAAAGAAGCCAAAGCTACGTAATGCCTCGAGCTATGCTTTTTCTTCTCCATACACCTTCATGTTTCGTACTTAGAGATGCCATGAAAAAATTGCCAGTTTTCTTACCGGATATGGACTCGATTACTGGAATGATTTTTCCGGCAGGGCTTTTTTACCGCACACATATCACTATTCTGTATGAGAGGGGTTTGGGTAAGGAGTAGGATCATATAATGCCAGGGTTAGGAGCGCGAGCAGAAGAGTCTTATTCATTGGTAGAATATTACTGAACGAAAGTAGCGAAAGAAATTAATTTTGTTTCAAATAGCTTTGAACAACAATGCAAATGCATTTACCCTATTGCAGGAGTTCGTACAAATCATGAAAGCGCACCTGTGTATGGCGTAGCAGTTGTAATTTCTTTACTACATTCTGTTTAATTATCTCCAAAGAAACAAAGCTTACATTCTGTTAAAGTAACTGATGTAACAACAGCAGGTTCAATTACATTTTAATTAAATTTTAGTTTCAACCATGACTTATAAATTAAGGTGGAAGGTAGTTTCGTTTAATTACTGTCGATTACAAGGGCCTTCCGTAATTTTCGCTTGTGTTCGGATTACCATTGTTGATTGTCGCTCTCATAATTATTTCGGACACCTATAAAATATAATCGAAGACATTTATTTGGTATAAAGTATGTTTTCTTTCTCTCTGCATAAGCACTTTTTTTTCAAAGAAATATTTCCGACCTGCTATCGAAGTGCGCTCGAAAATTCATATAAGGCTTTGTCGTAGCCATACTTTAAGGCCTATTTTTTACAATACTGGGATGTATCAACAAATTGTATTAAAACTCCCTGGTATCAAACATCGTAGAATCCGTCCATTGGTTCTGAAGTTGTTACGTGGGGAGGTACAGAAAAAATGGAAAGAGCCTTCGGAATTGGTCCTCTGTAGGGACGCAGATACACCTAAAACACACTACGTTATAAAGAACAACACAAATACCAGGAATATCTGCCTTTCTGCTGCATGGGAAGCTGGTTTAGTGCTAATAGACAATAAGCATTTTATTTGCTCAGCTTATAAAATTCTTGTTTTTTCTGCAGGTGTCGTGGATCCGACGGAAAGATTATCACCTGCTGACTGTCGGCTTGAACACGTATAGCAGTGACGAACGCTTCCTGGTGGAACACGCAAGGCACCTACAGGTACACAACTAACCCATTTGGGAGGCCACAATGCTATTATTACCATCGACTTTTACGATCCAGTTAAATTTACTTTCGAAGGAAACACGGACAGTCTTTGACACTTTGTATATTAACACTATGTCCGAGAATACGTACTGAGCTACACACACCTGACCTAAGTTACTCCAGGTCTAATACTTATAATATTGCAATGTAATTAAATCCTAGTTTGAAGTTAGTTTACAGTGCTTTGTCAGCAAGGGCGGAGGCTCTGGTTGATAAGCCAACTAGTAATCTAATTGCATGTTATATTTCAAGAGTAAAATACAAAAGCTGATGCTGTATAACGCGATGTATTTTATAGTTGCATCGACACAAATATATTATATTTCAAATTTCATCTCTGATAAAAAGGGACGAATAAAAAAGTTAGAAATTAGTACAAATTTTATTATAATACGAGCATTCTTCTAGATTCAGCAAATATGTAAATATTTTTTACTTTTTCTGGTTTAATACATTCGAAATTGTGAAGAAGTTCTAAAGTTTCGAAATTACCACAATAATTAGAATAATCACGGAATAAATTTATATTTGAATTATTGTATATTGTTCTGTAAAAAAACATAGTTAAAGCCGTGATATCGAGATGATTAATATGACTTCAAAAAGGAAACCCAAATCAATTACTTGCACTTCCGTTGTGATCTAGCTGCTCATAGATTAAGAATGATATAATAGGTTTCACATAAAACAGAGACAGGCATACTCTTTTCAATTACACGACAGTGGTGTTCTTTATTACTAACAATGTATCATAATGACAATTCACACATGCTTCATGAGCTACATCAAGTCGATACAATAAAATTTATATACTAATATAGCTCAAAAGCGTTTCATGAGTGCATTTGAATTGGAAAAGAATTAGGAATTCAGAAAGTCTTAAAATATTTTTGAAGAAATCGCTGTAGTCTTCTGACTTCTCTTCAAATAATTCCTCTTTCTGCATACATTATTCTAAACTCAACTGCATACTGTTCTTCTAGAAGTTTTGTTTTCTTTAACGTAAAAAATTTGAATTCGTTTTACTTCCGACTTAATATAATAACGCCTTAATTAGTCTTCTTTATGACCTGATATACCGCCAATTTGTCAGAATAAAAGTTTACTCGTCCATGTAAAAGTTGAATGGAGAGGCTTTACTGTCTGACAAGAGGCAGTACAGCGCTCTACAGGCCACTTTAAGGCAGTTTCAGTCCCTTCCAGAAATCTAGATTTATTGAGCTCGTATATTCTGTTATACCACCATCATCCTAGAGGCCATATCTCAACTCGAATTGCAATATAGGTGTTATTTGCTATAAAATTCAGAGGAAAATACCAAAAATTCCACTTTTACTTGAAAGTGTGCAATCAATCTTTATTGTGATATATTTAACACAGGATGCCAATATTATGTATAGATAATTATGAAGTATTCTTATTGTTGCACCGTGCATTTCGTAGAACCACTTTAATTATCAACCAACAAATGCACTTACATAACATTTCACACTAAAACACTTAAAATCGCTCCGATATGTTTCGATCCTAAGATCATCCTCAGGAAGCTAAGTTGTTACTTGCTAAAGTCATTTTTTGCTATAGCCAGACGCATTCCTAACAACGTACTCTTACACAACGCGATATGCTGCCACAACACCCTGTTAATATAATGGAATTATTTTGTGAGTTTTTTTAAAATTACTTTAGCAAGTAACAACGTAGCTCCCTGAGGATGATCTTAGGATCGAAACATGTCGGAGCGATTTTAAGTGTTTAAGTGTGAAATTTTATATAAGTACATTTCTTGGTTGATAATTAAAGTAAAATTATGAAGTAATTATTTTTCCTTTGTATTCTACTCCAATTGGAGAAGAGTTATGCATTCAGAACTGATCTTGCTGTATAAATACATCACATTCTCCGAAGTTAAATAAAGCTATTTTACATTTTTCAAGAAAGGTTCAGGTATTGGATACACGCAATAAATATATTCATAATTAAAGCAAAAAAAATTGTTGAACTTGTACTTTAAGTAGAACGCGTTTAAGCAAATATCAATTAAAGTTAAAATCCCACATGATGGAAAAAACTAGAAGGACGTAATTTTAACCACACCTGCGGTGAAATCCTGAAAACCTGGAAGTTAATGTAAATTTTATGTATTATTGGCCGTGCATCTCGATACATCCGTGCAATGAAAACCAACTTGATGCACAATTTATTTCGTCATTCAGCTTCTACATGTTTCGGGCTGTCTGTTGGCCCGGCCAACGGACAGTCAACTGCAAAGCACAACACGTACTAATTGTTGTATATATGCAGTATACCTCCTGATGATGAGCTACAAATATGTCCGAAACATGTAGAGTTTGATTGACATAATAAACTGAGGATAAATATTGCATCAAGTTGGTTTTAATTACAAGGAAGTTAAAATAAATTTGTTCTGAAAGTACAAAGGGACTGGACGTGTTAAGACATTGCCATCTTGGGCTGTAGATCAATATGATAATCAGCACTGCGTTTCGGCCTTGCTTTGCTAATAACTCACTGTCTGATATCTGTTTGATTCTTACAGCCATACTTGACATGGTGTCGAACACGTCTGTACCAGTTGGGAATGGAATTTCTGTAACACACCGACTAATACATGACTGACTGGCTGCCCTGTCCGTGTCAGCTGTGATTAAGTGTCGTACGGCCGGGTTTCGGTCTTGACGTCGTTCCCGTTACCAAGAGCAGTTACGTACGTTTTGCACAGAGACACTGTCTGCTATAAAACAACACTTCATCAGTTAAACTAGTACAGCCTGACGACGAAGCACAGGGGCGTTGACAAGTGTATGGATCTCGCAAACTAATAACAGTGCAAGAGCAGTATTGCACACCAACAAAAATGATTGAAAAGCCAAATAGCATAGGGTCTCGCCGGGATATATACGACGCATAAAACAGTCGCAGCATGACCCTACCGAATTACATGCATCACTTAATGAGGTATAGAAAGCCTAACCACTAGTAGATGAGGTCATATTTCTGTACAATGAATTGTCTGCCATTTACAGAGATGAATAGTCGTATTAACTTGTTGAAATATTACAAGACGTTTACCATAGTCGGTCCGAACAGAACTTACGTTTATGAAAAATAACCAGCTACATGTTTCGGCTAATATATAATCATCATCAGGCTGTTCGAGAAAGTAAAAATAAAAAAGAAATGCTCGCAGTTGCATTGCAATCCCCCATGCTGCTGTGAAAATTTCCTTGTTATTTTTACCTTCTTGAAAAGCCCGATGATGGTTATATATTAGCCGAAACATGTAGCTGGTTATTTTTCATAGATATGAATTCTGTTTGGACTGAATATGTTACACTTCTAGATGTACTGCCGACACAACGAGGATTAGTCACCTTAAGGTGGTGAAATTTTGTTTAATAACGCCAATGTGAACTACAAAGTTTTCACGCGGAGGCTTATAACAATATTTGTGACAGCCTTTTTGAAATCAAGTTATCGACTTGTGCTTATTCTGCTGATCCCAGTGGCCACACGGTCTAAGGTGTGGGTCTGCGACGGCTCCCATGTTGTGATTTTAGTTTCAAATCCAATTAAGGACTTGGATGTCTCTCTCTTCTGATTGTTGTGCGTTGTCAGGTAGAGGTATCTTATGCGGGATGATTACCCGTCCGAGTGTCGTGTATCTGAGAGTGAGCTAGAAATCTCAACGATGAAGATTCCTGGGTCCACTAGGGTTTTCTAGCCGTGAACAAAATTTTTATTTTACCACATATGGAAAACCGTTTGCACTTCCGTCATCAGGTAACGAGACGGAAAAAGGATTCCCGCTTCGTTGTGCCCTAGCCACAGTCAGACCGACGCACAACACCACTGCCAGGATCTGAAGCCAGTTCCGCCCACGGGCCGAAAGGAGTAGAAATTCTTACTTCGTATTTTCCAACCTTATAAAAACGAAAACAGGTTTTGCGAAGTGGTCTGATTAGAACATGTTAAATAAAGAACAGAGTTGAAAATACCGGTTAAAGTGCTGGTTGTTACTCATAGCACGGCAGGCCTGCATTTTGGTATTTCAGTTAAGGTACTGTGGATTGATAGGGTATTTTCTTGCAACCCCCACCCAAATCAAATTTGGTTAGATTTAAGGATTTATGAAATTATTGAAATCACCCATCGGAGATAGTTCCAGTTGAATAATATTTACCTTTTCGCTATTAACAAAATAAAAATGATCACTGAGGTGACAGGGATACTCGATACACAACAAAGCTTTTGGAAAGCTTTGAAAGAACTGAGCCAGTGTCGTAATAATTACGCGTTTTCTTGATAATTACTTATTCTGTAATTCAGTTTGATACACCGCAAAGCCCCCCCCCCCTCTCCCAACACACATCGTACTCAGAGTTATTATGTCCTTTCACTTCATGAAATGCAACTTTTTTCATATACTTCATGGTTTTCCTCTTTCTTCCTCTTAGCTCATACTGCAAAATATGCTTAAGGGAATCGTTTGAAGTTACAGCCGCTAGGCACTTGCAACAACGGAGCTTTCTCTATCGCTGTATTGACTTCGTTCAGCAAAATTATGGTATCGTATTTCACCGATAACTTATGTGTTTCAAATTTGCCGGTCTGATCTACAGGTTTGTGTACAAAACCAGGCTTCTGAAATGTCGTTTCAACTGACTCAAAATTGCTTTTATTTTATAAATTATAAATGCAGAAATGTTTATGTATCTGGATTAGAAAAGGGGCAACCATGAATTTCTAATGGAATATAAAATGATATTTAATGAAATCGTCTCTGCTCTTTACGTAAATATCGCAAAACTAGGAGCATTCTATTTGTTTTAGTGCAGGCGGTTTATGATAAAAGTTTAAAGTGTGCACGATGACCTCCTATTAAGTATTTCAAATCTAAAAGAAACTGCAAGTGTGCTAATCTAGGCAGAACCGATAGCGAGTTTAAAAGTGAATCTCGAACTTTATTATAACTGCTTATAAGATTCTCGGTATTAAATATCGTGACGTCGGCAGATGGTGAAATCTCAACTGCATATCAAATGGAACGTGATCTCTTGCAAGAATAAGACTTCACTAAGTCTTTCCTCTCCTCGGATCAAGAAAGTCGCATTCCCTATTGGAAAACAGTGGAAATGTACTCTATGCTACTGACTTCTGCACAGGAATCACTTAACATATTTAACGAGGCTATACGCAACAATTTGTTCATGTTTTCCTTTCGTAATTTCAAGTAGCGTCTGTACCAGTGACAGAAGAGTAAACGTTTAAATTTTCATGCATCTTCTTGGGCGTGTCAATACATTTTGTGAGCAAATATTGCCTCTATAAAATTCACTTTATATCTTTTAGCAAATTATATAGTAGGGATTATTATAGATATAATGGGACAATTGGTGGTATTTTTGGATAGCGTAACAATAAGTTCTAATCGCGTTAGAAGCAATGTGTAATCGTCTATTACAATTTTAGTGTCTGACTGTTGCTCCATAGTAATTGAACTTCTTACCAAATGATTTTTATTGAATCTTGTAAGATTATGAAGTACGTAATGGCAAATTCATTTTTCTTTCAAATCTATTTTCAGGTACAGGTACATCACATTTCGTAAATGCCGAACAAAGCTTTACAGACATTAACGTGATTCCAAGTCACCAATGAAAGCGATAAAATGCGACAGTTACCAGTGTAAGCGACAAATCGTGGCTGTTAGTCGCCAGTGTAAGCGATTCACAAATCTAAGCGAAAAATCAATGACTCTTAGTCAGCAGCGTAATTTAGTAATTGAATAAATAGAATATGTTCATTCTGTGCTAATTTCGTAAATTGCAGCTTCCAAGGTACTCTATATCAAGATCCATTACATTTATTCAACAAATCTACAAAGAAATGCCTGCATATTAACCGTCCGACTCTCTTACACGTCAGCTGTGTACGAAAGTGACTAACTTGGTTTTAAGCTGTATTACTTTTATTTATTCCCTGATGATGGACCCTTGTGGACCGAAACATATAGCCCTATTTCATATGATATTATAATATAAATATCTAAGGAACAATTTTGTGCATTTTGTGTATTGAATGTTGTGAGTCACCCTTAAGAATATTTGTACACAACACAGAAAATTATTAAGAGGACGGGGGTAAATTACGTAATTTGAAGCAGCGCGGATTGAATTCAGGGGCGTCCACAATTTTATGACAAAAGATCACACCAGTTTTTGTGGTGTGGTTCGCGGGCCGCACGTGTAATAACAACAGTATAAGGTATACATTACCGCTTATGTTATTGTGCCATGTGTACAGTTTATCCCCAGTTTACAAATGTGACAGCGGGTCGTCTAACACAACCTGGCGGGCTGCGGTTTGGAAACTCATACTCCAGGTGATCATCGAGTAATATTATAGGGACTGAATGCTGGAGCGTAAAATCGGCAGGACATGCAATAGTAGAAACGAACTGACAGGCAGTGTGTGTGTGTAACACAAAATTGAGGGCAGTTCGTGCAACAATTATTTCAGTGGAAAAGCAATTAATATTACATATTATGAGTGTGTATTTGTAACCTTGGTCATCCAGCATGCAATGCGCATGCGCACGTGACCTGTCCGGCTCTACAAAATTTCTCTACATTATCTCACAAATTGCAAGAATTTCGAAAAAAGTTATTGAAAATAAAATGTGTGTTTTGATCTTCTCTACAAATTTGAAACATTCCTCATTCTAAAGATATTGGAGCCAGATGTGATCAAAATGTATATTGGCCTTCATTTAAAGTGCCCTTTATTCTTGTCATATTTTAATGAAGCATGAATTTTCTTCACACATTTTCGAAAAATACTCAAATACGAAATTTAATGAAAATACGTCAAGTGGGGCGGCATGTATGGGTGAGGAGAGGGGAGTGTATATGGTCTTGGTAGGGAAACCGGAGGGAAAGAAACCATTGGGGAGACCTAGGCGTAGATGGGTGGATAATATTAGGATGGATCTCCAGGAGGTGGGATGTGGGTATATAGACTGGACTGGTCTGGCCCAGGATAGGGAGAGGTGGCGGATGCTTGTGAGTGCGGTAATGAACCTTCGGGTTCCGTGAAATGCGGGGAATTTCTTGACTAGCTACAAACCAGTTAGCTTCCCAAGAAGGACTCTGCACCATGGAGTAAGTAAGTAATACGCCCAGTGGGAGCCGAGTTGTGTCTTGCGGTCAGACGGGCGGACAGAAGGACATAACGAAGCTAATAGTCGCCATTCCTACTTTTGCGAAAACGCACAAAGCATATGCAAAATTTTGGTCGCAATAACCTAGACGAAGGCTAAACGATAACTTGGCAGATTTCGTAAAGGAAGAGAGAGAGGGAAGCCTTAAAAGCTGTCAAGATGAAAAGTGCGATTTCAAGCCTCACGATTTTTGTGCTGCTTATAATTTTCTGTCTGTTTTATGCAAAACAAGATGTTGGAACACGAAGTTAGTTTTGGAGTTGAGCACATCTGTTTGTTTATTCTGGAGCTTAGTGGTGGAGCTCACAGTTGTTACTGGAAAACACACAGCTCCTTCTGACCGCCACCACACTAGGCTCCACACGCCATTTAATAATGTATACGAGTTACAAACATGTTTATGAAACAGAGATGTGCATGCTTTTCTCCGTGGTCGGTACATTACGCGAGGAAATACATCACGTTACAACACAAAATAACATGAGTAATTGTTGACAATATTACCAATTTTTTTAAAAAGCAAAGCATGCTCATCATATCACCACGTCCGTGTGACCCGATACGTAGCCGTCACGCAATAACCTAATTTGAAATAACTAATGGATTTTCATAGAAACTGATAAGAATATCTTGATACTAGAGTAGCTTTTCGTTGAGATCAGGAAATGTTTGCTATTATTCGGTGCAGAATCTTTTGTATTCTAGGTTGCTATCGAAAAATTTAGAGATTAAGATATATAGAAATATAATTTTGCCTGTTGTTTGTATGGGTGTGAAACTTGGTCGTTGACATTGAGGGAGGAAAGGAAACAGAGGGTGTTTGAGAACATGGTGTTGAGGAGAATATTTGGACCTAGGAGGGACGAGATAACGGGGGAATTGAGGAGACTGCATAACGAGGAGCTAAATGATTTGTACTCCTCACCCAATATTGTGCGGGTGATAAAATCGAGAAGAATGAGATGGGCTGGGTATGTGGCGCGTATGGGTGAGGAGAGAGGGGTGTACAGGGTCTTGCTGGGGAAACCGGAGGGAAGGAGACCACTGGAGAGACCTAGGCGTAGATGTGTGGATAATATTAGGCTGGATCTCCAGGAAGTGGGATGTGGGTATATGGACTGTATTGGGCTGGCCCAGAATGGAGACAGGTGGCGGACGCTTGTGAGTGCGGTAATGAACCTTCGGGTTCCGTGAAATGTGAGGAATTTCTTGACTAGCTGCAAACCAGTTAGCTTCTCAAGAAGGACTCTGCACCTTAGAGTAAGTAAGAGTAGTTTTTCGGGCTTCCTCCAACATCACGGCAGTCTGCGAATGAATTCCGCTAATTAAAGTTACGTTTCACTGGTTTTATTATAGTATTTCCAAAATATTATACAGCAATATAAACGTATTACTCTCGTTACTATAAAGAATATATTGTCTGGCGAAGAATTTCCGTAGTCATATTCCACTCTTGGTACGAGATTAAGTCTGCAGGCAGCGCTTTTCCTAACGATTGGTTTAACAATTACCCATGACCTGCTATTTGTCAGCTTCATCTGTTCCGCTCCTGCAATTGTTGTTTATTTTCTGGTGTCAAAATGGGTGTTATTCTGATTGTCGGGATTTAGACTCTAAAAAACCATACGTTTTCAGGTAGTAGTGATGTTGGTTTTACATTTGTAAATACTGTTTATTACTCTTAACACTGCTGTAGAAAAGATTATATTTAAACACACGATACTACATGTATCATCACTGTCCGTGTCAGTGAAGTGTTTCCCAAATGATAAAAAGAAATTAAAATTATTGATCTCTGAGAAAATTTTAATGCGAAATTGTAAAAAACGTAATTTAAGTACTCGTTGTAATACTATTATAAACATGACTTCTTGTAATACAAATACCAAATGAATATCATTATATTATGTCGGAACACAACAAATAGTTTTATTATCAATCTATAAATCTGGCAACATGTTTCGGCTCATCGAGCCATCATCAGGCCAATTCACAAACCATACTGAAGGTACATTCAGTAGATGTGCGCACTGTGGGGGTCCCAAAAGTTTACAAATCATATGACAAAAGAAAAGAAAATTTGGGGCCCCACAATGTGCTCATCTACTGAATGTACCTCCAGTATGGTTTATGAATTGGCCTGATGATGGCTTGATGAGCCGAAACATGTTGCCAGATTTATAGATTGATAATAAAACTATTTGTTGTGTTCCGACATAATATAATAATACTTATGTGATATTTGTTTTGGGTAACACAACGGGATGACCCCAATAAAAAATTACTTCTTGTAAGTTCAATTTTTATTTTCCAATAACACATGATTTCAAATATTCATAAATTATGGCAATACTAGAATAAATAGGGTGAGGATTTTCTTAAAATGATAATTGTTTGTTGTATGTGAGAGTTCTTAAATTTTTACGTTTCCTACAAATTAAATGTGATCGTTATTTCCTAATAGGTGCAGATAAATAATATGTTAATCTAATACACATGTTTAATATTTATTTTATTATTACTCTTAATTATTTCTCGCCCAGTTTTTAGGTTCATATATAAAAATATTATTAGGGGTTCTACAAAAACTTTTCGAGGGCAAGCGGTTTCAGTGGTCATATTAAAATGGGAAACAATGATAAAATAAAACAACAAAAAGCGCAGCTGGAAACTCAGACCATTATTCACCGGCTTTTAAAAAGGACGTCTCGTGTTCGATCCCATGACGATCCGTGTGGAATTTGTGGTGAAAAATTGATACTGGGATTTTTTTTCCGAATACACTTGTTTCAAGGATCAAATATCATTCCACCAATGGTCTGAATTTATTAATCTGTCATCCGGTGACGATGAAAAAGGATCAGTTGCGGCCGCAGTATTGGCACAAATTGTGTTCTGTTTTGCTGGGATTAGGAAAGGAGTGCCATTATGAGAGACCAGCCCAGTAAATCAATTTTCAAATTTGTGGAAAAGAAAATATTTATTATTTTATTTTAAAATCTCCCTTTTGTATGCTAAATGCTAATTATCAGGTTCACAGAATCTCACCACTGAGCTCTACCCTGAACCAGTGACTGAAATGAGTCCAAAAAGAAATGTATATCCGTAGAATAAGAACCAAGATGATGCACTATTAAATTTTCAATTTATTTCAATACTTAATCTCTAAATGTTTCAAGCAGGCTTACTGCTCATTATAAGGAGGTACTAATCTGTATATACAGCAACTGGTATATATCATGCGTTTATGTTGACAGGCTGGATGCACAGTCAACAAAATATAGAAAAATAAATGTACATTTTTTTTACCTAAGATACATACATTATCCCGTTTCTTTGCCCGCCATTGCAGAGCGTAGGCACCCTGCAAGTTTTTCTGTCAATATTTTAAATTCATGTACATTCGTGATACAGGTTACGTTAAACCAGTCTCTTCTCCTTAGTAATATTACTTGGCTATGTAGCCGTTAATTACTTCGTTACGATCAACCCTCTATGTCTAAATACCTTCCTGAATTTTTTGCTTTCAAATACCCAACTTTCAAAGTCTCACGCCCATTCGAGCAAAGTATAAAAAAAGTCATATGTACACGATGGCAATCGAGTATGAAGCTGTTAATTAAATGCACTTGACATAAAACTGAACAAGCAGAAAAAAACGTTATGGTATTAATCTGTCATAAATGGTAACAGCTCGATTCGAGATGGATGAGGTTTGTCGTTCAGCCACAAAATTATTCCCGTGGACATGGAAAATTTAATATTGAATGGAATACTTATGTGTATTTCATTAACACATGGGTCTGTGCTATCTCTGCGGTCTAGTAACAGAATTTGTGGATCTGTGATTACTGTAGTTGGGTTTTAAAATCACAGAGATGGATTAAAATATTCAGGTTATCTATTAGGTCTAATGACACTCGTCATTTGGTTATGATGGAATGACAGGCAGTGATAATGCGCCAGACGATAAAAAGTTGTTATAATCCGTTAATTCTCAGTCCACGAGACTTAAATTCCAGGCAAATTTGGAAACTGCATTTATAATTTTCATCTTTCATCCTCCTAGTTTCCTATAATAGAGGGCATATGTAGTGATATTATTTATATCAATCATTTTACTTCTTTTAAATTAGACACTTAGACTGCTTACACAATAAATCAACTGAGTCCAGTCGAGTCGAATCTCTACTACGATAGACAATGTAAGTATAACGTAATATTGAGGCGCGTTCGCGTACCCAATGTTGCCATTGAAAAGCAATAAGTGTTGCATATTCTGAGGGCGTGTTTCTAGGCTTAGTCATCCGGAACGCAAAAGACATACGTCGTATTGTATTGTTATCTGTGGCCTGTCTGGTTCTACCAATGTTAGGCGCGTTTGCAATATTGCGAAAAGCGACTATTAGCTTTGTCATGTTTGCCTCTCCGTCTGTCCGTCCGTCCGTATGGAACAACTCGGCTCCCACTGGACCGATTTTCATGAAACTGTAATAATAATAATAATAATATAAACAACCAACTAGATGCAACAATAACAAATTTTATTGATAACTACACTCAGATCAACATGTTTCGGGCGATAATTTCGCACATCCTCAGGAGCACAAGACTGTTTACAGCTTGTGCTCCTGAGGATGGACGAAATTATCGCCCGAAACATTTTGAGCTGATTGTAGTTATCAATAAAATTTGTTAATGTTGCATCTATTTGGCTGTTTATATTATTGTCTCAGTGACGCACGGTCACACAGACATCAAATTTCTTGAAATATTTTGTTTTAGTGTTTCTCGAATTTCTGACAAGAAACGTCATATTTCATTGAAATCTGCCAAGAATACCGGGTGCTTTACATTAAGACCAATATACATTTATGATAATATCTCTCTGAATTCTTATGAGAATGAAAAATTTGTCGGTAAATTTTGTGAAGAAAGTGAAAGCACACATTTTTTATTCAGTAACTCTGTTTGGAAGCTTGCTGTTTGTGAAATAATGTGGAAAATTACTGTAAAACCAGACAGACCAAAGATGACAATAATGCGCATTCGCATTGCATGCTGGATAACTAACGCTACAAATATACACTCAGAATATGAAATATTTACTCCTCTTCCACCGCTAAAATGGTTGCACGAACGCGCCTCAATATTACGTTACAGGTACATGGTCTATATTTTGTTTTTCACATTATCGCATAAACTTAAGGATTTTCGAAAAAAGTTACTGAACTTAAAACGAGTGTTTTGATTAACTCTATACATTTTGTCTGAAATATTTCACATTATAAGAAGAATTCAAGGAGACATTATCACAAATGTACATAGGTCTTCACGTCAAGTACCTTTTGTTCGTGTCAGATTTTAATGAAACTGGAATTTTCTCGACAGATTGTGAAAAAATACTCAAATACAAAACTTCATGAAAATTCGTCCAGTGAGAGCGGAGTTTAGCAGACATAGACACATGACAAAGCTTATGGTCGCTCTCCGGCATTTTTTGAATACGCCTAGGAACTACGCGTCCGCTTCAGTCAGCTCGACTGGACTGGACGCATGCAAAGCACTAGAGGTAGTAGATAGTATTATAAGGTTCAATTCATCTCGGGTGGAAGCGATTCAAGTAGCGTGCCTGAAGAAATTTGTGCGACGCGCGGACTGAAGAACCTAATTTCGAACAATTATTTTCATACAACGCTAAACAATGGTTGAATGAAATTAAGCGTTTGGTGCCAGGCTCATTGATGTGCGCGGTTACCTGGTGAGAATAGACGATAAATATCTCCTGTTTTTGTCAAGAGAATCTACTCAATAGCCCTTGCTATGTCGTGGCTACATTTAACTTATGTGTTTCACACTCATAAGAAAATATTCTTACACCACTTTGTCCCCCTTTGTAAAACTTTAGTACTTCCTTACTTACTTACTTACTCCATGGTGCAGAGCCCTTCTTGAGAAGCTAACTGGTTTGCAGCTAGTCAAGAAATTCCCCGCATTTTATGGGATCTGAATGTTCATTATGGCACTCACAAGTGTCCGCCACCCGTCCCTATTCTGGGCCAGTCCAATCCAGTCCATATAACCACATCACACTTCCTGGAGATCCATCCTAATATTATCCACCCATCTACGCCTAGGTCTCCCCAATGGTCTCTTTCCCTCCGGTTTATAAAAACTCCTAACGTTCCAAATGCCTAATTTCATCTCCCTTTGTATTTTGTGTGATGCCTCCCTTAGAAACACTCCCCCCCCCCGGAGATCCGAGTGGGGGAGTAGTCTACCTAAAATTTTAGTACAATTTTGTGAAATTTTACGCTTCAGTTATCAACGTGAAATGCCCAAGATTTAAAGAAAACACTTTCGGCTTCAAATATAAATTGGAGGAGTTACAGCTTCTGCTTCTTATTTATTAATCGTCGATGTGATAAATATACAACCGAATTTCATAACAGGAAAACAATTCATGGCCACATGAAGCAGTTTAGCATCAAGTGGATATATGAAGGCGAGGTAACTGGTTAGGTCCACTTTGTATGATTTGTCAATTTAATTATGGTGGTAACACCGCTGAGGATGATACCTTGTACTTATCCTATTTCGTGGCGAACGTAACCGCCTTCACGGTAAAGGCTTTATGATTCATTGGTGTGACTGACATGTTCGGTTTAAGCTGGTACAGGTGACAAAACATGTTTATGTTCCAATGTATTCTGTTACTTCCGACTGCTGTTTGACATTTGGGTATTTACAACCCAGTCACAGTTCATTCTGGGGTTACTGTAAAAAGTAAATCCGAGCAATCGCTGATATAAAATGTTCGTTCTCCGTAATTTACACGCACAAAACTCATGAAAATTGTATCAGAATTGCAGCAGTCCAAATTTTACTTAAAATTTGGTTATTAGGTTGGTTGATAAAATTGAAATGTTGAATGTTACGAATTCAGTTATTATGCTAATCACTTAGTGTTCATGTACATAAGATTGATATTTCTCCTACATGATCTATGGTATCAATTTCACTTTTAAATGCAAAAGAAATTGTTCTTTTAAACATTAGTATTATTACGTTGAGGGAATTGTTAAGTAGCTGCAATTAACCTACGTAACTCAGTGTAAAGTCGTCATTGTCAGAACCAGTAAGAACATTCCTAACAACTGCAGTAGCTAAGCTATAGATATTTCTCTAGACAGTTCTTTAACTTCGGTAACTGAACGTCTTGATCAAAATATTATTGTCGTATACTACCGTTTCACGACTATCAGGTAAGATGGTATTTCATTTATAAGGTATATATTTGTATTCAGTAATAGCAAGGCAGCAAGTTCCAAATAAAAGAATACTTGTTGTCCGATAGAGAATGTCGACACGACAGGAAGTTGAGGTCATCAATAACAAGTATCATTTTTATGAAGGAACCAGGACACTAAAGGTCACCTAAAAAGTCCAGCTTGGCTGACACAATTGTCGTAACCAGTGGACTCAAAATTTTACCCTGATCTCTGTATAGCACGTGATTCTTTCATGATTTTAATTCTTAGAAGCTTCTAGAAGCTTCCAGTTCAATGCACTATCACGTGGAAACCAACGCCCTAATTTGCCTTATAAGAAGGCTTGCCGAGGCATATTCGGGGGATTTAGACTACATCAGTTGCTACCAGAAACTCTGCCACTTTGCTACTGGAATCTTCGCTTCTGAAAATCGACATTTCTCTAACAACAATATATATATTACAAGTATCTATTCAGTAACAGCTGTAACATCACATCTTCAGCAAATAAATCAACAATTTATTTACACAACAGCGTGAGTTGCTGTGGACTTGAATTTCAATTCTTAATTGTTCCAACATATTGAGACTTCCCTCTCGGTCTACACTTTCACATTCTACGTTCCCAACCCACCATCGCCTTTGGGATACAACACTATCCTGTCACTAAAGCAAACATTTATAAATGAAACTTGTATTACAGGTGCTTTCATTTGATTTGAAATAATGTAAAATGCTGGAACTGAACTTAAGTATCTAATGTTTGCATTTTGTCCAATTTTGTGAGATGAAAATTTGTATTCGTCTTTAAAGAAATTACTGGATTCAAGGTGGCGTCAAATGTGTGTTATATGCGCTCTTCTGGGATTTTTTGCAGCGTGAAACGGTAGTGCCTTACAGACGTTTTGCGACAACCTATCGGTTGACCCTGGAAGAAGGAACAGATAAGTTGTCCCGAAATGTACGTAGCAAAATATCATTTTGCCCGACGTAAAATCCCAGAAGAGGGCAGATCTCATATACCCCGACAAGGAAGCCTGAAATCACGTAAACGTGTCCTTTTATTAAACTTGCGAATTCACAACCATTAATTCATGTGCGTCAGCGTTATAATTTAGCCATTTATTGCTACTATAATAAGTAGGATATTTAGTTCCGCATTTGTGACTGTAAAGTAAAAACATTCAAATGTAAGTTATACAAGCCATAGTGATGATATAGGCAGTAGACAACTATCGACGCTGTGTGAACACTGTAACATTTGTGTTTTTATGTTCCTACTGTGCATATTGAATAATAAATGTTTATTAACTTCTAACAAATGCACCAATAAGTAGTGTAAATTTATATTAAATTATTCCTACATTTTTCGGTGTTAATACACTATCTTCATGGAGTTTGCAATTTGTGTAAGCTAAAGTTATGAATTATTAAAATGATAAAATGCAATATAGTAGTGTGCTGTTATGATAAAATCTTGGTAAAAGTGGCTGGGTATGTAATTGCTGGTTAGGTGTGTGCATGGTGCGGAGTAAACAGGAAAGTTTTCTGATTATGATAAATTTAAATCCATAATAACACGTGCATTCCCTGAGATGACGAATTTTACGACATTTAGAAGTACTTCCCCTCTGCCGTACCCGAAATATTTTATCATGGGCGGAAGAGCAGTTCCAAGTTCTTCATGATTTTGTTGCAGTTTAAGAAATTTTAAATGATTTAGTAGTCAGATTGACGACCCATTTGTGTAAAAACGTGTAAAATTCCGAAATTCATAGCGCCTATATGTTTTCTTCAATATGTAATGTAAGTTTGTCGGTTACTAATAATGCTTGTTCACGACACTAAACAAAAAAATGCACTGACGTTTTCCTAACATATTTATACACGTATTATGATATCACACTTAACACTACTATATGTTTCGATCTGTAATGTACCATCATCAGGGAATCAACCAAAGTAATACAGCACAAAACCCCATCAGTCTTTTTCGCGTACAGTTAATGTAGTGTAAAAGAATTAGATGGATAAAATGTAGGCATTTCTTTGTAGAGTTGTTGTATAAATGCGATGGATCTTGATATCTGGAGATCGATTTTAAAAAATTCAAATAAAGTTTATATATAATAACAAATATTTAAAATATATAAATAAATAATATAAATACATTAAAATAATTGAAATATAAACAAGAGAAAATATTAAAATACACAATTAAAATTCTACAAAGAAATACCTACATTTTGACCATTTGACATTTTTACACTACGGCAGCTCTACACCAAATTGACAGATTTGGTTTTATGCTCTATCACTTTGGTTGATTCCTTGATGAAGGTCCCTTGCGGACTAAAACATGTAGGAATGTTAAGTGTGATGTAAGTATCTAGGGAACAAGTTCGTGCATTTTGTTGGTTTAGTGTCGTGTAAATGTTCTCAATAATGCACTGAATGATCAATATAAATTTTAAAAATGTTTACATTTCTCACTTTCAGTAAAATTTGCCTCTTATTGGATTCTGTAATTTTACGAGAATCCGAAGAGTAATTTGAAGCAAATCCGCGATGTGGCAGTCAGTATTTTGCAGTTCAGGGCGATATGACAGTTTTAGGATTACCTTATTTACAGGTAGGTATTTTAATCTTCCAAAGAACCCCTTCTAAATTTGAATACCGGGCATCTCTGGAACACAATTTGTTGATACTGTCCAGCACCGAACGTGATTAAGTTTGCATCTAAGTATCATTCACGAAACTGGGTCATAACCATTAAGAAAAATTTTCTTTTTGTTGTGATTTTAGAAAGGAATTTTATGTAACTGTTGACATCATCCTGAAGTCCCATTGGCACAGTAATGTTTATTTTCCCATTCAGCAGGCGACCCATTGATTTTGCAGCCATCCGCCTCGTGTTTACGTTTTCTGTTAAAATGTGTTCGCATGTATCACCAGAATGTTAAAAACATCAATAATTGCAAACCTCTGTCCTTATTGTTGATTTGATGTACTTTGGCACATTTTCATCAGTCCGACTTGAAGGTGGGTAACCTGGACTTTCAAAATCATCATCCGACAAACCGATAATTTTTAAATACCGTTTACAGGTTTATATGCTGCTCACAGGACATCACGAAAGGCTTTTCTCATTATTTCAGAATTCTCAGAAGCTGTTTTATCAAGGTTGAAAAAAAACGATGAAAATTATTTGTGCCGTTAAGTCTGCCTTGTCACTGGGCTACAACGATTGCCGAACGCACTTATTACAAACATGCTTAAAGGTCAGTTGCACAAAAACAAGGCGTTTGTGACGCAACACTAGCCACATTAATTCACAATAAATCAATTCCATGGTACCTAGCGGCGCACAGCTGCAGTACAACTGGTTTGCGTTCCACGTGGCCTGTACCGAAGCCTTTGGCTCGCACCTCATAGGCATGAGAACAGATGATGCTTTTACGAAATTTACCCACATACCCAAAAATTTATGATTAAATTCTCCCCATTTCCAGTGTGAAGAACAGTAAGGGCTATGGTATCATATGTTCCACTGGCCCCAGTGCTGTGGGAATTGTCAACAGAAGGGAATGCTTGTAAACGTCAATTTGGTGGGGGGCGGGGGACTAAAATAAGTGAGATCTACTGCATATTAAAACACATGTCCTACTTGCAGTAGAATAGCACGATAGCTGAAGAATAATTTCGAATAATTTCCCAGAAACGAAAGAGTGATTAATAGCAGTGCAACAACGTGGAAGGTGTCAACGGTTACCCAGAATGGCTACATATCACAACTGCTAAACTGTATTTAAACTTTCGTGGATAACAAAAATGCTTTGCAAAGCTCTTTGAACCGAAATACTGAAGAATTGTCCTTTATATTAGCAATGCAAGTCTTATACACTTTAAATGCAGCTAATTTTATCTCACGTACTTGATACATTATATATACAGGAATAATTATGAACTTACGTGTATTTCCACAACGTTAAATCCCGTACACGCTTTATAGAGCGTATTCTGTATCGTACCTCAGTCGAATCATTCCGTGGTTCGCGAACTTCATATGATGGCTTCCAATACTGAAATGAATCACAAATGTAAACAATATAGAAAGAATCAATATTTTAAATTATTACCCCTTCATTTAGTCCTACATATCAACAAAGTTAAAGTGAGTATATAGCTGTAGAGGCCGTGAAGGAGTATGGGGAATGAAGGCATAACTTCACTTATTCTTTACCGCGGTACTAGATAGAAGTCAGTGGTCAGTTAAAAATCCGGTCGCTTTCCCCACAAGAAAGAGCCACAGGTTCTGAGTGAAAAGAAGTTCGGTGGGCCCCAGAGTGTGTCTGGACCTTTTTAAGAACGAGGAAAATGTCTACTGACGCAGTTCACAAAAAAGTTAAATGAGCCGATTATTCCGATCACATTCCAACCCTCTCCTTCCGAATATTAAATACAAATTCACTACTCAACGATATAATTCGCTACATAACCCAAGAGTGACATTCATTCAGACACAGTCTAATGGGAACAACCGACTTGGCATAGCTTATTCAAGCAATATGTACAAATGTGTGTTGTTTCCTTCTATATCTGTAACAGATGGCAGGAACAGATTTTCCATAGTTTACACTTCCCACTAAATTACCCTTTCAGTGCTTTCCTACTAAGAGGATCAATACAGTCATTAAATTGTTTAATAAACTCTACGATGCCTGAGACAATTAATTACTCGCTACCTGACATGAGGGACTTGTTAGAGTACAGAAACCAGCAACGTTAAAAAGAGACACTATCCATGTGAAACATAAACTACTGTAGATAAATAAACTGAGACTACAAGCACGTGGCAGCAGCCAAGTAAAGGATAGCCGCTAATTACAGCAAGGACGACACATGGCTTACACAAGTGACCTCAACACCAAGTGCTACCAGACAGGTCATTAGTCGTGTAGAAATGAAATTAAATGTCTAGACCCGACGACAAGTGATGGGTCATAAATCGCTCTCAGAAATGCAGAATATGTAAGATATTACAATTACTGCTGAATGGGCAACACTCCAGTTTCCTTTTTGGAAGACTGAAACACAACCCAAAGTCCTAATACCTCGACTGAGTTTCCGCACGCTTTTCTTCAGCCATTCGAAACAATTGCAGTGATAGTAGCCTTATTCGAAGTAGGAAAGAATATTATCATTTCACATCCTTTCCAATTCATCATACCCAATTTGTCATGCTAATGACACTGTTTTGTATTAATAACTCTCCAACGAGATGCAACACAAAGCAGTCTATTTATTATTCTGCAAGTTCACTATACATGTTTCGGGTGCCAAACACACCCAACATCAGCAGTACACAAAACTCTAACTACAGCCTTCGGTACTGGTCATATTTTTGTACAGCTATCTCCCTCCATCGTGGCCAAACTAGGGCCACATTGGAGGGTGGTGTGGTTGGCACCCGAAATATGTAGAGTGAACTTGCAGAATAATAAATAGACTGCTTTGTGTTGCATCTCGTTGGACGATTGTTAATATAGGCCAGTGATGCAGAGAACCATAAATATAAAAATGACACTGTTGTTAAATAAATCATAAATCTCTAAATTAAATACGTAAATATGTGTAAAAAGGGAAAATAAAAAAAATTACTATTTATTTATTTTGAAAAGAAGCAGCGTGTATTCCTTACAAATAGACTATCAGTCTTCGAACGTTATTATTATTATATTGTTATAACGCATTGTTATATTAAATTAGATTTCTTTAGTGCTTTGTTTTTGTGTATTTGTTTTGTTTTTTTTGTGTGTTTTATTGCTCTCTTTGTGCTGGCTTTATAATTGGCATTCATGCAAGCCTGCACGCTAATAAATACACATTGAATTGAACTGAAGTATTTGTCACTCTTATGCAGGGTATTTACAATCATATACCTGAAACCATATTTCTAGGATACACTGTATATTATTGCAACTATATTAGAGATAAAACTTTTGGTACACTGAATATTAATTCCCATGTTAAATGTTTTGTACTGTTACATCAGTACTTTCCTCAGTATGTGTACAGTGCTCAGTATGGCTGTTTTCTGCATGTCCTTGATTCATGCAATCCCGATAGTTTGCTCAGGCATTTTCTAAATGATGTACAGATGGTGCCAATTGCCCCCTTATTTCTGGAAACTTAAGGCTGCGTATTTTTTATCATTTCAGACAAAACACTGTTCACTGTGTAAAAATGAGTGAAAAATTAAAATATCAATGCTGAAATACGTTCTGTGTAGCTTGACGAATGTACCAGATCTTTTTTGAAAATGTTTAATATTTTAATTAGAAGAAAATTAGAAACCTTTGTATAGTTGATCGAAAGTGTACTCTATAGGTACATTTCCGATCACTTCATGGTACAGTTCTGATCAGTGGCAACTACCACAAATCAATTTCTTCTTTCTTTCTCAGCAATGCATATTTCTTTGTACCAGACATTACATTTCCTGGCAACGCACAGTCATCTTTTTCACATGTATGGCGAAGAATTAGTTTTTGAGGCAAAAATCACCCTCGTCATCCTTCGCTGGCAATTTTTTTGTGACATTGATTCTCTCTGTGCTCTTGTAGGCCTATATGCCTTGACCACTGATTGTTCGTTTTGTCGTTGCTGGATAAGACATTTTTATTTTGGGATTCTTCCAGATTTCGATCGGAGGTAAGGGGGGACCGAAGATTTGTTTTTCGTTTCCTTGCTCGGAAATGTACCAACGGTAGAACAGAAGAAGCAACCAAGTAATAAGAAACTACATCAAGAGGTGGAAGTAACTGTCACACAAACAAACCACGCGGCGATGTGTGAAAATGCGGGCACAAAAGTTTCACTGTAATCTAACACTAATAACCTCATTTACTACACAAAAAATTGACAGTCTTATAACAGGGCAAAGAGCTAAGCGGCAGGAATCACGTACCCTAAAAATACTGTAGCTCTGAAACACAAACTGCTGTGTGAATGAATTAAGACAGATAATTCAGCATGTGGTCCGCACAACGATACCACATTCAGATAAGTGCTACCAACATCACTAAGCAAGAAATATTCTTTATCCTTTACAATGTTCAGAATTGTACCTATGTTGTAAATGTAATGTCTTACCATATCACTTTTATTTTTATTCCACATGTGTATTATTATTATTATCATCATCATCATCATCATCATCATCATCATCATCGTGGAACCTTATTTTTCAAGTCATGAAGCTGCAGACCTGTAAGATTTTTCACACATTCCTCGTCCCGTAGGTAGATAATTGCAAACAGACAGCTTCGAGCGCTGACTGTTTTATTTCAGTAGAGTCCTAGCTACCTTTCGCCGAGGAGTGGAGGGAGGTCTTCTTGCTAGTCTGGACGTGGCGACGAAAGAATCATCCTGTAGTATATAACAATTCAATTTCGGTAGTCGGTACACTAACTGAAAATGTTTATTCCTGTTGTGTGTTGTTTTTGTTGCTGACGCTCCTGGTGTGATTGTTATTGTTATTATTACTATTACTATTGTCCTATCAAATTGAGCGTACATGTAGGTGACCTCCAAGGCGTACCGTCAGGTAGTGAACCAGTTTAGGGTAGGCCATATAAGTATAACGGGACACAGAAGAATGGTCACAATCTTGACAGAAAAGCCTCTGAAGAGCTGTTACTTATAGTGGAAGAAGTGGAAAGTTACGAATAAGGCAAACCTACATATCGTAGATTTGAGTTGGTTGTGGAATGGAATTGGCTCAGTACTGTGCAGCGTTAGGATTTTGTGTTTACTTTCTAGAGACAGTTTCGAAGAAGATGATATAATACTTGCCTAATATCACGCAATGATAGCAGATAGGTGGGACAGTTGTGCCCTGACACTGTGTGGAAATGTAGGTTCAGTTCCGAGATCTGTGTTCCATAGCAAGTACACAGATTCTACTGAGATGATTCCAGAGGCGATGTGTATCTGACAAGGAAAAGAAAATGCCCCGCTTGTGTTGTAAATAGAGTACAGAGCATGGAGTTTTGGTTCTGGTACATTTAATAGGGTGGAGCTCTGAATATGAAGTCGTTCTACCCAAATTGCACTCCCCAGGCGACTGGTCACCAGAGTTCAGTTCCAGGGCAGACCATAATGGATTGTAAAAAAGTGCAACTGGGACAGGTTTTTTCCGAATACTTCGGTTCTCCCCTGCCAATTCTCATTCCATCAGTGTTCCATATTCATGCATCCATCATCCAGTGGATGGACAAAGGACCCGTTAGGGGCCACATTTCCACCGAGATGAAAATGTAAACACGTAGATTGCATCTGTCAATAATTATAGAGTTTCTATAGAGTAATGTAGCTTATTCTAGAATACTCTTCAAATTTATTGTAGTATGGCACACATACATGCATACACACATTATATATATATATATATATATACACCTGCATGCTTACTTACATTCATACATACATATATGTAGACACACGTACGTACGTACTTACACACATACGTACACACATGTGTATGCGTACACACACAGTCTAATTTCATAGGCATATATATATATATATGTATAGGGTATCAGAAAAAGGTCTGCCAAGTTCATGTTGTTATTGATTGCCTTATTTTTGAATGAATCACTCGCATCAGTGTAAAAATGGGTAAGAATTTAAACCGTCCCAATAGTGCCACCTTATCACTGCTATGATAGTGGACTCATCAGAGTATTGTGTGCACACTCACCCGCGGACATATATTTTGTATTCAGTAAACATGGAAACAAATTTGTTTTTCAGTGCTATTGTACATGAGAATTGCCCATGAATTGAGCGAAGTTGAACACAGTTCACATGTATTGCATGGTATTGGTTCACATGTATTGCATGGTAATCGAAATAAACACGTAGCCTGTTACATAAACGGAACTGCTGTTACTCTAACAGAACTACATTAAACAGCATATGTCATAGCTATAAACAATGTTATACATATTAAAGTAAATTACACATCATTATTACCAGTGTTCAATGGTTTCCCAAAGAATTTTCTGAAGAATTTTACGGACTTCATTATTGTCAGTGTTCAATGGTTTCCCAAAGAATTTTCTGAAGAATTTTACGGACTTCATTATTGTCAGTGTTCCATGGTTTCCCAAAGAACTTTCTGAAGAATTTTACGGAACACCAAATGTTTGTATTAGAACACTAGCGTATGTAGAACTTGGCCTGGCTAGTAAAGTGGTTGCCGTTGTTATTTGCACACATTTTCTCTCACTGTCATGATTGTCCGTTGTGCAATATGTGGATATATTTCACTTCACAGCCGACCGTCCACTGGTTGCATGCAATGTCTAACGAAGTGAGTCCAGTATCGCTTGTAAGTACCACATACTACGAGCAAACTAACTCCCTGGAGCACAGTCCAACTATGAAGATAACAGCTCTTATCTATGAAATAAAATGAAATGCCAGCTTGATGAAACTAGGTAATTTTATTGATGTATTCTTAGCTCGACATGTTTCGGGTACATACGCCCATCATCAAGAGCATTCGATGTTGAGTTGCAGCATACGGTTTTCTGCAC
>Ga0131853_10001485_pt1 | contig 41933 bp, 43 predicted proteins | sample TergutLab28metaG_FD_92764 | JGI IMG/M metagenome (GOLD analysis project Ga0131853, IMG submission 92764) | Labiotermes labralis P1 segment gut microbial communities from Petit-Saut dam, French Guiana - Lab288 P1 (version 2) (version 2) | ecosystem: Host-associated > Arthropoda: Insects >...
AGACATACGCAAAATCACCCAAAGCTTACCATATGCAAACCTACCCCTTAACAAAGATTTTTCTTCAGAAAGCATGATGGAATATTTTAACCACGAAAATTGGGGCAGTCTGCACCGTGCTTGTATTGGTTGCGGCACTTGTACATATTCCTGCCCAACCTGCTCTTGTTACGACATTAAGGACTATGACGGCAAGTGTAATGGCGTAACCCGCTTTAGATGCTGGGATTCCTGTATGTATCCAGACTTTACGCTGATGGCACACGGAAATAACCGCCTGACGCAAAAGGAGCGTTTTCGCCAGCGTTTTATGCACAAACTGATGTACCACCCCATGAACTACGACGGGCAGTTTGGTTGCGTTGGTTGCGGGCGTTGCATCAATAAATGCCCAGTTTCTTTGAATATTGTTAAAATCGTCAAGTCGTTGGAGGTGAAAGCTGATGCAAATGCCTGATATGCTAATACCGCAAGTGGGGATTATTACGGATATTATACAAGAAACCCCAGATGTTAAAACCTTTCGTGTTGTTAACTTGAAGGGCAACAAGGCTTTTGACCATATGCCAGGGCAATGCGCCATGCTTTCCATTCCTGGGGTTGGTGAAGCCATGTTTTCCATTTCCACATCACCCACAAATACTAAGTATATGGATTTTTCCATTAAACGGGTTGGTGTCTTAACCGAATATATGCACGACAAAATGAGGGAAGGCGACCACATTACTATCCGTGGACCATACGGCAATGCATTTCCTGTGGATACAGAGTTAAAGGGCAAAAACATCCTGTTTGTGGGTGGAGGAATTGCCCTCGCTCCGCTTCGTTCTGTAATTCACTATGTTTTTGATAACCGTGAAAATTATGGTTATGTTGATATTCTTTATGGGGCGCGTTCAGTTGCCGATTTGGTGTACTATAAAGAAATTGAAAAGTCTTGGACGGAAAAACGTAACACAAATGTGTTTTTGACCATTGACCGACCAGACGACAACTGGGACGGTCACATCGGTTTTGTACCAGATTATTTCAAGAAAATCGGCTTTTCCTTAGACAAGGTAGTAGTTCTTTGCGGACCACCAATTATGATAAAATTCGTTATGGCGGTGCTTTTAGAAATGGGCTTCAAAAAGGAGCAGGTTTATACAACATTAGAACTTCGCATGAAATGCGGTATCGGTAAATGCGGACGTTGCAACATTGGCGATAAATTCGTCTGTATGGATGGTCCTGTTTTCCGCACCGATGAACTAGACCATATCCCCGACGAATTTTAACCAGATATTTCTTACCACGAACAAAGATACGGTTAGTGGTATTATGCAGTGGATTTCACAAACAAAACAGCCGAGTAACTCAATTAGAAGGGAGAACAATATGCAAGAAATGGCAAATGTGTATTTTGACGGCAAGCATTATCAAGTGCCGTCAGACTTGACAATAATGACAGCAATGGAGTACGCTGGTTATCAGCTTGTCCGTGGTTGTGGATGCAGACATGGCTTCTGCGGTGCTTGCGGTGCAATTTATCGTTTGAAGGGGGAAACCAGACCCCATTTTTCACTAGCGTGCCAAACCAAGGTGGAAGAAGGAATGTATGTGGCAACCCTGCCCTTTTTCCCTCTAAACAACAAGAATTATAATATCGAGGAAACTAAGCCGACAGACCAAGTTATGATGGAAATTTTCCCAGAGATTTATGCTTGCGTTGGTTGCAATGCCTGCACAAAGTCTTGCAGTCGCGGGCTTAACACCATGCAATACATAGCCTATGCCAAGCGGGGAGATTATGAAAAATGTGCCACAGCAAGCTTTGACTGTGTGGCTTGTGGTATCTGCTCTGCCCGTTGCCCTGCCAACATTTCCCATTGTTTGGTAGGTCTTTTGGCACGCCGTTTAACAGGCAAATATATCATGCCACCAGCCGACCACACGGCAAAACGTGCAATCGACATAGCCGCTGGCAAATTTGATGCTGATATGGCAACCCTTATGGCAAAACCCAAAGAAGAAATTAAAGAACTTTATGATAACCGTGAAATCGAGAAATAGAAGGAGGAGGTGTATTTATGATTAAACCAATGGTTATGACAAAGGAATCCCCATTTACCCCAAGCATGATGGAGAGCATGAAAAAGCTGGAAGCAACCCGTGAAAAACGCCTACAAAGCGAACCAAAGCGTATGTCTGCTGACGAAAAACGGGCATTGCTAGACGAATTTCATCCAGATTATGGTGACAAAGGCTTTGCCAAAATCGAAATTGGTCCAAATGCTGGTGAAAAAGCCCCTAAAGAGCTGACCGCCCTACTCCACTCCAAATCACGTATCAGCGGGCTTGATTTGGATTTGGATAAAATTGAGTTCGACACAGATGTATTAATAATCGGTGGTGGCGGTGCGGGTGCATCTGCCGCTATCAAAGCCCATAAGGCTGGTTGTAATGTTATGATTGTCACCAAACTTCGCATGGGTGATAGCAATTCCATGATGGCAGAAGGCGGTATCCAAGCCAGTGACAAGGAAAATGACAGCCCCATGCAACATTATTTAGATGCCATGGGTGGCGGACATTATTATAACAAACCAGAGCTTTTGCGCCGCTTGGTTATGGACGGTGCAAAATCCATCCAGTGGCTGGAAGGGCTTGGGGTTTTGTTTGATAAACACGAGGACGGCACAATGATAACCTTCCCCGGTGGCGGGCTTTCTCGTAAACGCCTCCATGCCTGTGCCGACTATACAGGTGCAGAAATCACAAGGGTGTTGCGTGACGAAGTTCAAAACCTTGGCATCAACATCGTAGATTATACCGCCGCCATTGAGCTAATTTTGGATAAAGATGGTAATGCGGCTGGTGCGGTGCTTGAAAATATGCTGACTGGCGAATATCTAGTAGCACGTGCAAAAACCGTGGTTATTGCAACTGGCGGTGCTGGACGTATGCACTACCACGGCTTCCCCACCACAAACCACTACGGGGCAACTGCCGACGGTCTTGTAATGGCATACCGTGCAGGATGCAACCTATTGTATCAAGATACCATCCAATATCACCCAACAGGCACAGCTTACCCCGTTCAGCTTTTTGGTGCTTTGGTGACGGAAAAAGTGAGGGCGGTTGGTGCAAACCTAATAAACGTCAATGGTGATGCTTTCGTTCATCATTTGGAAACCCGTGACGTTGCCGCTTCTGCAATTATACGTGAATGTCACGCCAATAATTTAGGTGTTGACATACCTGGTGGTGCTGGGGTTTGGTTGGACACGCCTATGATTGATATGATACATGGCGATGGTAAAATAGCTTCGGCTCTGCCTGGGATGCTTCGGATGTTTATGAATTATGGCATTGACATGAGAAAGACCCCTGTGTTGGTTTACCCTAGCTTCCATTATCAAAACGGTGGTATCGAAATTGAAGCAGATGGCAATACCAGCCATATCCCTAATTTGTTTGTGGCGGGCGAAGCTGTCGGTGGTATCCATGGTCGCAATCGTCTGCTTGGTAACTCTATGCTTGATGTGGTGGTGTTTGGGCGTTTGGCGGGTCAATCCGCTGCTAAAGTTGCTAAATCAACCAAAATTGGTAGCCTAACCCTTGACCATGTTAAGTGTTACGAAAACCAAATTGCAAGTGCAGGACTTGACACAGGCGAAGCTTCACCAATTCTGCTTCCAAAATACGCTAGAGATGTAAATGCAGACAAATTGAAATAGGAGAACGAATAACGAATGAAGAAAACGAGAATTGTATTTGTGCTTGCGGTGTTGCTGGTAGCCTTGACCGCCTGTGTGTATTATGATGATACAAGCGAGCAAATTGTCAGTCAACCAACGACACAGCTTGAATCATCCATCCCATTAGATGTAGCGACAGATTTGTTCTCCCAAATGCAGGCTATATGGGATGCTGATGACGGTGAATTATGGGGCTTCCACTTACAAGCCCCCTTCATCATCGCCGACCCCATAACACGCCATGCTGTGGCAAATATGCCCGACCCCCATGGTTACTTCCAAAGGTCAGGTGATATATACGTAGGTGTTTTGCCAGACCATGTGTTCATCAGCCACACCATCAGGGAATTTGCTGGCATAACATGGGCCATGATGGCGTGGGAGCCGTTTTTTGATGAGCTAATCGCAAGTGACCCTGACTTTTTAGGAGACCTTTTGCGTCTAATGATTCACGAAGGCTTCCACGCCGTACAATTCTACAAAGTTGTTGATGGGGAGTTGGGATTCAATATATCCTTTGATTTTCTGAACAACTCTGCCGATGCTCGCATTGCTGTTTTGATGGAAGCTGAAGCCTTAGCAACGGCTGTGCGTAGTGAAGGTGATGAACGCCTACAAGCCATACATGATGCCCTTTCCATTAGAACACATCGTAGAGCCACCCATCCAGAAGCCACCATCAACGAAAACGCTCAAGAAATCAACGAAGGACTTGCCCTGTTTACGGAAATTTTAGCTTTTGGATGTGCTATAAGCCTAGTTGACAATTACCTTGGCTGGGTGACCGCTGGTGCAGAATCCACAGGGTTAAGCTCTTACCCCTATTTTACAGGGGCGGCATATGCTGTTTTGCTAATGGAAGCAGGTGTAAATTGGCAAACAGGAATAACCTTTGAAACCGACCTTGCAGAATCATTAAAGGAAGCATTGAACGTGGAAATAACACCTTTTGACCAATTGGATTTAGAACGCTGGGGCTACTCAAAAATCGTACCTGCACAACGTGATTGGGTTCTGAGATACCAAAAAATGTTAGAGGGTGCAGAAACCTTTGTAGAACAACCACATCTACTGATTTTGGGTGATAATTTCATGGACGGAGCGACGATGGTTTCCCTTGAAATATTCAACATCCAAAACCAGAACACTGGATGGTGGTACATGGTTCAATATGGCGAATTTACGCTAATTAGCTTAAACTGGCAACTAATTGTAAGCGACGGATTTACCAGCCCTAGTTGGTATCCAAGTGCTGGTGTTTTCGTAAGACATTACGAAAACACCGAGATAAGCGAAGATGGAAGTCGTGCGACCTCCCCTACATGGACATTGGAAATAACTAATCCAGCCTACGAAATCCAAATTACAGAGAGCGGAGAAATCTTAGCAATTCAAAGATAACATTAAAACGACCCACCAAATTGGTGGGTCGTTTTTGTTTGGTTAATCTACACCTTAATAATTAGAGGAAGCCCGCTCTATAATCTCATTGTAAGAATTGTTAATAAAATGTCTGTAATTAAAATCTTGGAAGAACATGGATATTGCATCGTATTTTACACGGTCATTGGGAGTGCCTGCAAGAGGTGACAGCAGGGACAGAGTATAGGGGGATGGAGCAAGAACAATTGCCATATCATGCCATGCCCCACCAAAATTTGCTGCCCATCCACTTTTGCTGGCAACGGGGTAATCAGAAATCACAAATGGATAACGGTTTGCAAGTAGGTTTTGCAAAAATTCGTCCGAATATCTCCCGTTTGATTGTATGTAATTAAAGCTCTCTCGCATTATAAGTCCTGCTTCGTTGGCACTTAAGTAGCTGTATGTTAAGTTTTGGACAAAATGGGCGTCGCCCCCGATGCTTTCAATAAATTCTCGGTAGCCAGCCAACCCATGATGTCTACGAAGGATGCGTGTTGCAATGTTATCGCTGGGGACAAGCATTAAATGCAACAACCGACGTTGTGTGAAGTATTGACCATATTCATAACGATGGCGGATGATGCCACTGCCCTGCCAATAATCCCCCTCAGTGAAGTGCATAATTGTGTTTAGGTTAGTTCTCCCCTCCTCCGCTTTCAAATAAATATAAAGAGCAAAGGGAGCTTTTGTGGCAGATGCACCAAAGAAAACCCTATCACCTTGATAAGAAAAGGTAAAGCCCGACTCCAAATTCTCAAAAAATACAGCAATTTCGCCATTAAACTGCTCCATGAAGGCATAAGCCTCCTCTTTGATGCACAGTTCTGGTTCGGGTTCAGGTGGTTTTGGTTCTGGCTCATGTTGGGGTTCTGGTATGTAATCGGGCTTGTGCGTATAGTAGTCATCCGCATTATAGTTGTATGTTTGAATGTGCAGGGTAAAATCCTCTAATTCTGCAAGCCCCAAAGCTCTGGGCGTGACAAAAAGGGCGACAAGCGTCACCCCTATAAATGCCACAGCAACAACCCAAATCCGCTTCATAAAACCACCTCTACCAGTATTATACATCAAGTAACAACTAGGCGCAACAGGAAATTTGGGTGGACACGACAGCATTTGCCATAATGTTACCTACACCATCCACTGCTTTAAGGCAGTTTACACGGCTTCTGCAAACCTCTACCACATACAGCCCAATGGCTGGCAGGCGGTATTTTATCTTAGCGATTTCTGAAATTTTCCACTCTTGTTCTGGGCTTTGCATAGCTTCTACCATAATTTCTACTCTATCCATTTTGCCACCTCCTTACATTATCCCTACATCATAATATGAACTATTGGAAATATTTGCTAACCCATGTTTGAAAAGCAGAAACAATGCCCATGCTTTTACCATAAACTGGAAATAAATATAGGAATGGGGGCATTTCATATGCAGGAAAACCAGCGCAGAGTAGTTATGTTACGTGGCACAAAAGACAAATGGTATGAGCAGGCGATTTTTATTTTACGAGATGGAGCAATGCAGGGAGAAATGGACTGCTTAAAGGAAGCAGAGCGGATTGTAAATGGGCATGGTATGCAAAATATTTTAGCAGACAAATACAAGCCTGCACCAGCACCCATTTACCTATCCACAAATACAAGCCCAGCACCAGCACAAGTATCACAGAGAAAAGGCGAACCTAAAACACCGCCTAAAAGAAATAAAAAATTCGATTCCTTTCTTAATATTTCGTTGATTGTAATAGGTATCGCCGTAATGGCATTGATTGCGTATCATTTTATGTAGAAATTTGTGATGCCTAAAAAACTTTTAGAAAAATGACAAAACTTTCTAAAAAAAGCTTGACTAATTATACCCAATTTGTTATAATATTCCTTGAAGAAAAAATGAGCTTTGGACTTGCAAAAGGAGGTGTCGTTATGTTATACTTCTTATACTATATTGCATTATTTTGCGATAAATATGATTGGCTTATCCAACCCTTAGGTGGTAAACTTTGCGGATAAGCTCTAGGAGTGATTGCTTATCAGTTACGAACAAAAAGAAAAGCTACTTGATGAGTTTTTTTCTATAGGTGCAAACAATAATGTTGACCATAACAAAACCATGAGGAAAAAGCTTTTAGATTACAAAAATACCCATGAAAAAGACCTTCAAATCGAGGATGCTTTACGCATACTTGACATTTGGGAGAAAGAATTAAACAGCAATGATTTTGAAGCAAGCTTTGAAATTGCTGCACCCATAATCAAGCGACTGCCGATTGATAGCAATGAACGCTGGGATTTTTATGACATTAGAATCTTAGCGTCCGTAATAGATTACGCTGGTACTTATGTTGATGTTTATAACTTTTCAAAAAAGCTTCTAAATGAACTTGAAAAGCATTCCCGTCAAGAGCGATACTTGCATATCAAGTTAGCCATTTATGGGAATGCTTCGTTTCGTTTATTAAGAGCCAAATACTTTGACTCTAATAACCTAGTACCATCTAGGGAGCTGGAAAAATGGTTTTCAGAATACATAGGAGAAACCCTGTTTTTATGCGAAAGATTAGACCTGCAAGATGTCAAAGCCATGTTTCAAATACGCAAGGGTTTGTTTTATCACGATGAAGAAATGGTTATCCGTGGCTTTTCCAAGTTAAAAGAACTGGAGTCATTTGAATTATATCGCATGACAAAAGATGAAGCTGACGAATATAAGTTCTTCCAAAACTTTGAAATGAGCAAAACCCAGATTAACAAAATCATCGGTGCAAGCATCCGCAAAAGACGCAAGGCTTTGGGGCTTACACAAGAAAAGCTGGGCAAAATGACACAAATACATTCAACTTACATTTCCAAAATGGAAGTTGGTGCAATGGGTGTCCCTGCTTTTGATTTATTTAAGATAAGTTGCGCCCTTGTGGTTAGTGCCGATTACTTTTTCCAAGAAATTAGCGGTGCGCCAGGGTCCGACAACAGGATAGTGCAACTTAAAGTCTTAGAAGAACACACAAAGAATTTCACCGATGCACAAATGGATTATTTATTAATGCTTACCAAAAGTATGCCAAATATTGTGTAGGGTATGATAACCCCTACCCTACACAACAAATAAGTCACGGGGCTTCTTCTGGTGTCTCTAAAGGCGTTTCGGGGATTAATTCCTGTGTTTGGTCTATACGTTCAATCACAGTCAAAAATACTTCAACTTCCAACTCTCTATGGTTTTGGGTGAAGTTTATTTGTTTATCAATAATATCAGGGTTGTCGCCCATTTCTTCCGTTATTCGCCTCGCTGCCAGCTCTTGTGCTAATTCTTGTGCAAATTCTGGGCTACGACTGCGAAGGTTTCGGGTTAATTCGTGGTAGGTTGTTGCTGTGGTTGATAATGGTAATGGAAAATCCTGCCCAATGCTGGTTTGGCGGTGATTTTCAATGACTTCGTAATAAATGAAATTATGAGTTGCGTGAGGTATATCAAAGCGTTGACTGCCTACAGTTATGCTGTATGCCCTCTGCGACCGCCCCGTGAAGCTCTTTTCGATATATGTAAGAGGAATGTTAAATTGCATGGTATAATAAACCCTTGCCCAAACCTCTGCCGATGCCTGAATGTATTGAGTAGCAAGCAGACCTTCCTCGGCAGTTTCGATATTCAATTGTCCACTGACAATTGTTTCCCCAGCGGCAACCACATCACCAGGGCGAAAAAGGGGCGTGCCAGCAGATGTCGCCATATGGACGATAACACCATCTTTTGTGGCAACGATGTCTTCGGCATCATATCTACGAACCAGCGGCGGGTGGTAAATTGTTTCTGTAAGACGTATTAACGCACGTGTACCTGTTATTGACAGCGAAACCCATGCAATGTCCTCAAATTCTAGCAATAGCAAGACCTCTATTTCACGGTAAGCCACGCCATGGCGAGGATTGCCCACGGAAAAACCTTGCTCCTCCAAAAAAGACAGTATTTCAGTGGCATTGATTCGGTTTGTTCCTTCAATGTCAATTCGCCAAATGAATGATGTTATCAATACCATTCCAACTATAAAAACTAACGCACCAACAGGCAATAAGGGGCGTTTTTTTATTTTTGACAAGAACACAGGGAATCCGTGAAAACTTTTAGGATTAACCCGTGTGCTGGTTTTTTCTGCTAGGTTTTGTGCCTTCCAAAAATCCTTGCGGGATATGGTTGCCAAAAATTTGCCGCCATCCCTTTGCAAATCCCATAAAATCATCCCTTTGGTTACTGCTTGACTAATAAACCTTTCCACGGAAAATCCCGCAATTTCTACCTTTACATATCCAGCAAAGAAGCTCCAGATTTTTAAGAACATCTACTTAACCTCCCAAGACACAGACGCTATTTTTCCCGCAATCATCACGGTTTCGGCGGTAATTTCCTTCAATATCAAATTTATACCAAAAATCTTTAAGCCTCCCAAAGGGGTGGACAGGCGTACACAACCCGCCGAATATTCTACCAGACCCTTATGGTTGGTAATGGTGATTTCTTCGTCCCCTGTCATGGTTATTATAGGCAAACCCAGCATCACGTCCTTGGGCAACTCCAAAGCGGTAGTCAGTTTACGTTTTATATTTATTTTAGCCATACAAGCCCCCAAGCGAAAGTGTCCACTTAATTTTATTCAAACTATTGCAATTTTACGATAGATAGTGTAAAATTTATCGGGGAGGTGAGTTTTGATGAAAATTGCGGTGATACACGGCCCTAACCTTAATATGACAGGGATTAGGCAGGTGGATATTTATGGAACGACCACATTTTCAGACATTACCGCCCAAATTGATGGGTTGGCAGAAACCCTACAAATAGCCCTAACCCAATTCCAAAGCAACCATGAGGGTAAAATTATCGACTACTTGCAAGCCTGCCACCGTGACGGTGTGGATGGGATTGTTATAAACCCTGGGGCTTTTACCCACTATAGTCATGCCATCGGGGACGCAGTTGCTTCTATGGAAATTCCTGTGGTAGAGGTGCATTTGTCAAATATCCACGCAAGAGAAGAATTTCGCCAAAAATCTGTTATTGCCCCCTACTGCATAGGTCAAATTTCGGGTTTTGGGGCGGAAAGTTACATTATGGCTATACATTATTTAGTTAATCATAGGAGGAAGTAAGAATGGTTTCAGCAGGTGATTTTAAGAACGGTTTGACCGTAGAATATGAAGGTGCAATTTACAAAATTGTAGAGTTTCAGCACGTTAAGCCTGGTAAGGGTGCAGCATTCGTACGCTCTAAGTTAAAAAATATTATCACGGGTGCTGTGGTGGAAAAAACTTTCCGCCCTCAAGAAAAAATGCCAAGGGCGCAAATTGACACGGTTGATATGCAATACTTGTATCAAGATGGCACTATATACCATTTTATGAACATGGAGAGTTACGAGCAAATCGGCATTAATGCAGACACGGTGGATGACTCTCTTAAATTTGTTCGTGAAAATGATATGGTTAAGGTTTTGTCTCACAACGGCAATGTTTTCGCCATTGAACCTGAAATTATAGCAAAACTGGCAGTAACTGAAACCGAGCCTGGTTTTGCGGGCAACACGGCATCTGGTGCAACCAAGCCAGCCACCCTAGAAACTGGTGCAACCGTTAATGTGCCACTGTTCATTAATGTCGGTGATGTTTTGGAAGTCGACACCCGCACTGGTGAATATAGAGGGCGTGCGTAATGTCTGCCTTGCGTGAAAAATACGCACGTGTGGTGGCTTTACCTAAATACGAAGAACTTCTAGCGAATACCAGAACAGCCCTATCACATATCGACGACGATATTGCCAAACTTTTACGGCAATATCAGCGGGAAAAGCGTGATGTGGAACGGATTGAACGCGACGGTCTATCGGCTTTCTTGCTACGCCTTGTCGGACGTTACGAGGACAAACTAGAAAAAGAACAACAACAGGAAATAGATGCCAAACTTGCTTACGACAAAGCGAAAATCCATAGACAACACCTCATAGAAGAAGAACTTACATTGCACCAAAAAGTTGTGCAGTTAAAGGATGAGGAGAAAGCCTTATCGTCAGAATTTGATGCAAGACGCAAGAAGTTGGCTGGGCGTGCCACGGAGCATTGCGACATCATAAACAAGATGACGGATATAGAAGAAGCCCAGCGAACAATTAAGCAAATAGGTGTTACTGTCGAAGATGTTATCGGCTCACTAAACTCCGCTAAGGGGTGGGCAACTTTTGATATGTTTACCCGTGGCGGTATTTTGACGCATATTTCAAAATATTCTCATCTGGACGAGGCGGAGGCTGTTTTTTATACCCTTTCTTCCCAAATGAAACGCCTAACAGCACAGCTAAAGGGGATGCACTATGTAAGTATGCCCGAATTTAACGGTATTTCCAAAACCGAAAGGGCAATTGATTTTTGGTTTGACAATATATTTACTAACATATCTGTTCGTGAACAAATCGTCGATAATTTGACAGCGGTTAGAGGTTTGGCAAATAATTTACATCAAGTCAACATAGTTTTGGGGCAAAAATTTGCCCAATTGGAAAAGCAAGAGGAAGAACTTTTGCTATCCATGGATTGCTTGTAAGGAGGAAATTATGATAAAAGGTGAAAAAGTCACACTTAGGAAAGCCAGTGTTGAAGATTTGAAAGTCTGCTACTACTGGGAATATGAAGAAGAAAAGCAAGAAGCCGCCAAATGGAATAGTCCCTTTGCCCCTCCCGACAAAACCAGCCAAGCTGAGTTTATTGAGGAATGGGATGGTTATGAGGTATTTCCTGAGGTATCTGGTATATTGATTGTCGAAGCTGACGGCGAAATAATAGGTGAAGTGGATGCAGACTGGATTTGCAAACACAACAATTGGCTTGAAGTGGGCGTCGTTATTTATAATCCTGATTATTGGGGTGGCGGTTATGGGTCTGAAGCGTTTCGGCTTTATATCGACTATCTATTCACAAACACAGAGCTTCATCGCTTGGGCATAACCACATGGTCTGGTAATACTCGCATGATTAAAACCGCCGAAAGAATCGGTATGAAAGAAGAAGCTCGAATTAGACAAGCAAGAACAGTTAATGGAAAGTATTATGACGTTGTCCAAATGGGTATTTTAAGAAACGAATGGGAAGCAATCTAAACACCATAAATTACACAAAAGCCGTGATAACGGAATTAAGGAGAATTAGGTAAATGACATTACAAGATTTATTTTTAGAAAAGTTTGGCATAAAGCCAGAAGTTTTGGATTTTTGTAATAAAGTGGAGCAAGAAGCGTCAGCCCGATTTCGTGAAGTAGAAGAAATTGGTGAGTTTAACCAAGCCAAGGTGCTTGCTGCCTGTATCAAGCATGGTCTAAGTGAGGCTCATTTTGCAGGCACAACTGGTTATGGCGATGGTGACATCGGGCGTGAAACCCTTGATGCAATTTATGCCGAAGCCTTTGGTGCGGATTATGCCATGGTGCGTATGCAGATGATTTCTGGCACGCACGCTCTGTCAACGGCGTTTTTTGGTAGCCTTCGTCATGGTGATGAGCTAATTTATGCTACGGGTCAGCCTTATGATACATTACACCGTGTTATTGGCATAACACCAACCCAAGGTTCGCTAATTGACCATGGTGTAAAATACACCCAAATTGCTCTGTTGCCAGATGGGCAAGTAGACCACCAAAAACTGGCTGACAGCATAACAAAACAAACGAAAGTTGTGGCGATTCAGCGTTCTAAGGGTTATAGTTTCCAGACTGGTTTTCCTGTGGCTGAAATTAAAAAGATGGTGGAAACCGTTCGTAGCGTACGCAAAGACGTACTTATCATGGTTGACAACTGCTATGGCGAATTTGTAGAAAAACTTGAACCAACCGAAGTTGGCGTTGACGCCATTGTTGGTTCTCTAATTAAAAACCCAGGCGGTGGCATCGCCAACACGGGTGGCTACATAGTGGGTGGACAAACTTTTGTGGAAAATGCCGCACGCAAGCTGTTTTCTCCCGCAATGGGTCTGCAACTTGGTGCGACTTTAGGGGAAACCAAGCCTATGGCAATGGGCTTTTTCATGGCACCAAATATGGTTATGGGTAGCGTAAAATCTGCAATTTTTATGGACGAGGTTTTTGGTCGTCTTGGATTCAAAACTTCCCCACCAAAAACCGTAACACGCACGGACACGCCACAAGTTATCCGTCTTGGCTCTGCTGAGCGTATGACGGCATTCTCACGTGGCATCCAAAAGGCCGCTCCTGTGGACAGTATGTATGCCCCAGAAGCGGTCTATATGCCAGGTTATGCTGACCCAATCATCTCTGCAGCTGGTAGTTTTATCCAAGGAAGCACCAGTGAGCTGTCTTGTGATGGTCCAATCCGTCCACCATATGACTTGTATATACAGGGTGGCTTGACTTGGCATCATGGTAAAATTGGTTGCATGATGGCACTTAATGAAATGTATATTGACGGGTTGGTGGAGATTCCAAAATAAGGAGGGTTCACAATGTTTTTTAAGAAAAACAAAAAGACGTTGGGTCGTGTTGTTTGTCCAATTCCAATAATTTTACAGATAATACAAGATGCTATTGACACCAACGAAGGCTCTGCAGAATTTGATATACGTCTTAATGGCAAAGATTATGCCGTGGGTTTTACCAGCGATTTCAATCGCACACGTGGCTTTTTTGACCCAGAATTTTATTTTGACGACCAAAAATTTACCACTTTTGAAGATTTTAAGGCACAAGCCCTTTTGGATGGGCAACTTTTTGCTCAAATGACCGATAGTGTTGAGGTTTTTGATGTGGATAGAGGTCAAAAGCTGGTAAAGTTTCCTTGGTATACCAAATTCGATGCCTATGTTGTCGAATAGTCCTGTGAAATCAATATGAAACCATCCCTCTAAGTTTGTTAATGCTTGATACAAACCCCTTCATTGCGAGCAAAGCGAAGCAATCTCCGGAAGATACAAATAGTGAGATTGCTTCGTCACTGCGTTCCTCGCAATGACGGGGTTTATGTACTTTCTAACCGTCCTTTTGGGAAGTTTTAATTTTTACTTGACAAGACCTTATTTACCATGTTACAATCTCTGAAGTACCTAATACTTGCTGGCTAAATCTTGTCGGCTGGCGTGAGGACTATAATGTTAGCGGTAACATTTCTTCGCTAGGTACAACAATGACAAGCACCCAAAACTTTTTGCACTATGTGCAAGTTATCTAAAAGGAGTGTTTTGTTATGGAATACAAAGTAAGAGATTTAGCAATTTATTATGAGGAGCATGGGCAGGGCAAGCCCGTCCTATGCTTACACGGCTTCACCGAAGACCACCGCTCTATGAAAGGCTGTCTTGAGCCAGTTTTTGCAGGTGTTAACGGTTATCGTAGGATTTATCTGGATATGCCTGGCATGGGCAAAACCCCAGCGGCTGACTGGATTAAAAACGCTGATGATATGCTTGATGTGCTAAAGCAATTTATCCAAGGTGTTATTGGTGATGAAGGCTTTTTGCTGGTTGGCACATCTTACGGTGGTTATATGTCCCTTGGACTTGCCGTGGACGGCAAAACCAATATCGACGGCATTTTCATGTATGGTCCTTGCGTGGTTTCGGATAGTGATGAACGCAAACTTCCAGACGTTGAAGATGATGACTTGTTTGTGGAAGATGGCTTGGAAGATGAGTTTGAGGACGATGAGGATTTTGAGGATTTCCTAAACGAAGCGGTTCAAGCTACGAGAGAGGTTTGGGAGCGTTATAAAGCCGAAATCCTGCCCGCTTACAAAATCGCAAATTCCGAATTTTGCAAAAATTATCGCAAAAACGGATATGCACTGTCAACGGAGGCAAAGTTTGGTGATTTGGAACTAAACAAACCTGTAACTGTAATGGCTGGTAAACAAGATGAAGGTGTTGGTTACGAGGATGCTTGGGATAAGTTGAACCACTTGCCTAAACTGACTTATGTTGCACTTAACGGAACGGGTCATTTTATGCACTTAGAGAACCCCGCCGCCTTTAACTTCCATCTACAAGATTGGTTGACAAAAATCAAGTAAAGCTAAATACAAAATAACCGCCCTCTGCATGAGAAGGCGGTTATTTTCTTATTTTAGAATTTACTCATCTTCTGTAGGGCTTTCCCATACTTGTTCTTCACGCTCATGGTAGTCGCCTAGTTGGTTTTCTTGCAAACGTGCAGACTCTCTATACATATCAGCCACAGCCATATTGATTGCCACATTTGTTCTGCCGATGGCTTTGTTAAGGCGGCTGGCATGATGATTTCTAAAATCGTCAACGCCACGCCCGAAGTGCTGGCTGATAAAAACGCCTTGGCCCGCCTCCAGAACATCCGCATAGGCAACAATGCCAATTTTGATTGTGTTGCTATTGGGGCTATCCATTGCCCGCTCCAGATGACCAAGTTCACTTACCAGTGATGCTCTGGTTTGCCGTAAGACCGATAAATTATCCATTCCGACAGCGATGCGTGTCAAGCCATCTATTTGTACACGATTGCGGGCTTCTTCGGCTTCTTCACGGGTTTCATAAGTTTCGTCATCCTCGTTACGCCTATTTTCTGGTGCGGTAGCTTCCTCAATCAAAACTTGGTTACGCATGGCTTCCAACTCCGCCCTAGCGGTTTCCCTGTCAGTGCGGGCTTGGTGGATTTGTTTAATCCTGTGGGTCAAGAGGTCAATCTCTGCTGTTCGCATTTGCAGTGTAAGCTCTCTATCGCCCGAAACCTCTGCCATACGGTCTTTTATCACCGCAATGCGTTCATCTTCCTTTTGGCGTAATTCCAGCTCCCTTTGTTGCTCCCGATGGCGAGCTTGGATGATGTTTTCACGTTGAGAATTACGACCTCCTCTGCTTTGGGTGCCGCTAAGGCTCCTCATCGCCCCGCCATCAACAATTCCGCTTAAATTCACATTCACACAAAACACCTCCTTGTGTCTACTCGTGTTTATGTCTACTTCGGCAACTTAGTATAAAGCTTTACCTATCCGCCATTCTTTGGTAACTGGCAAAACGGCGGGCAGCGTCTTTTGCCGCTTGGTCAAACAAATCTTCTGCCACATCTGGGAAGGCGATTTTAAGTGAAGTGTAGCGACCCTCACTGTTAATATATTCTTTGAAATCGGTTGTTGGAGGTTTGCTGTCCAATTGGAATGGGTTTTTGCCCTCGTCTTCCAATGATGGGTTAAAACGATATAAATGCCAATAACCCGCTTCCACGGCACGCTTCATTTGGTTTTGTGTGTTTTGCATATCAATACCCTGTGCAATACACGGAGCATAAGCGATTACAAGTGATGGACCATCATGTGCCTCTGCCTCTGTAATTGCTTTTAACAGCTGGTTTCTGTCAGCACCCATTGCAACTTGGGCGACGTAAACATATCCATAATTCATTGCCATCATGCCTAAGTCCTTTTTGCGGATACGCTTACCAGCAGCCGCAAATTTAGCTATTGCTGCCGTCGGGGTAGATTTGGATGATTGACCGCCTGTGTTTGAATAAACCTCTGTATCAAAGACCAACACGTTGATGTTTTCGCCACTGGCAAGCACATGGTCAAGACCGCCGTAACCAATGTCGTAAGCCCAGCCATCGCCACCAAAAATCCACATAGACTTTTTAACCAAAATGTCGTCGTTGTCACGTATATGTTTTACAAGTGCGTCAAAGTCTGCATTTACAGCACCAGTGCCAGCCACAGCTTTGCGTATAGCTTCCGAAGCCACCTTAGACTTCTCGCTGTCGTCCTTGTCGGCAAGCCAGATTTTTGCAGCAGCTTTCAGGTCGGCACTTGCGTCAGAACACTCAGCCACCTCCGCCAAAACATCTGCCATTTTTTCACGGCGAACAGTAACAGCAAGGTGCATACCCATACCAAATTCTGCATTATCTTCAAACAAAGAATTTGCCCAAGCTGGACCATGACCCTTATGGTTGGTGGTGTATGGGGTTGATGGAGCAGACGCACCCCAAATCGAAGAGCAACCCGTTGCATTTGCAATATACATTCTGTCACCAAAAAGCTGAGTTACAAGCTTGGCATATGGCGTTTCACCACAACCAGCACAAGCACCAGAAAACTCTAAAAGCGGGGTATTAAATTGGCTTCCACGTATGGTAGTTGGGTCGAATGGATTGTCTTTGTGAGACAGACCCATCGCTGCATACCAGAGGGGCATATCTTTTTCGCAATCCTCGGCAGGTACCATTTCTAGGGCTTTTTTGCCACCTTTGCCTGGACAAACCTTTTGGCAACCAGTGCAACCAGTGCAATCTAAAGTGGAAATCCCTATGTGCAAAGCCATGCCGTTTGTACCAGATACCCCATCAAGAGCATGGAAGCCCTCAGGCATTTTCGATTTTTCCTCGTCAGTTAACAGGAACGGACGAATTACCGCATGGGGGCAAACATATGCACAGAAGTTACAAGCGATGCAGTTTTCTGGAATCCATTTTGGCACAAATGAGGCAATACCACGCTTTTCATAAGCGGAAGTACCTTGAGGGAAAGTGCCGTCCTCACGCCCTTTGAAGGTGGAAACTGGTAAATTGTCACCCTTGTTAGTAACAATCGGCATCACAACATCACCGATAAAACCACTACAAACCTTGTCATTAAATTTAATGAAATCTGGCGTATCTTTTGGTGCATCAGTTAGATTTTTCCAATCAGTTGGAACTTCCACTTTTATAAAGCTAGTCAAACCAGCGTCAACGGCTGAATTATTCATGTCGATAACCTTTTGACCACGCTTTTTGTAGGTGTCAGCGTTGGCTTGCTTGATATAGGCAACCGCTTCATCAATCGGTATGATATTGGACAACTTGAAGAAAGCAGCCTGCAAAACCGTATTGATGCGGTGTCCAAGCCCAATGCCACGGGCGATTTTGCCCGCATCTATAATATAGAAGTTAATATTTTTCTCTGCCAAAGCACGTTTTATGTTATTGGGCAGATGTTTTGCGACTTCATCGGCAGACCAGCTACAATTCAGCAGGAAAGTTCCGCCCTCTTTCAAATCAGATGTCATATCAAAACTGTTGATGTAAGACTCCACATGACAACCAACAAAATCCGCAGTTTTAACAAGATAAGGCGAGCGAATTGGAACTTTACCAAAACGCAAATGGCTGGTTGTCAAACCACTTGTCTTTTTACTATCGAATGTGCTGTAGGACTGTGCGTACATATCCGTATGATTACCAATGATTTTGATAGAATTCTCTGCCGCACCAACAGTACCATCACCGCCGATGCCCCAGAATTTGCAACTGGTTGTGCCTTCGGGGGTAACATCAATTTCCGCACCAACGGTTAGGGAAAGGTTGGTTACATCGTCGTTAATGCCCACGGTGAAAGGAGTTTTTGCCGTACCACCAAGATTTTCGTATACAGACAAAATTTGGGCAGGGGTTACATCTTTAGAGCCAAGACCATAACGACCATTGATAATTGTGTATTTATCAGCCTTGCCAGCTTGATGAACGGCAGTGCAAATGTCTTGGAAAAGCGGCTCGCCCAATGCTCCTGGCTCTTTACAACGGTCAAGCACCGCAATTTTAGTAACAGAAGCAGGAATGACTTTCATTAAATGAGCAACAGAAAATGGGCGGAACAGGTGAACAATCACCAAACCAACTTTTTCGCCCCTCGCATTCATATAATCCACAGTTTCTTTGATTGTGTCAGTGGCAGAACCCATGGCAACAATAATCCTATCAGCGTCCGCCGCACCGTAATAGTTGAAAAGCCCATAATCCTTGCCAGTCAACTTATTAATTTCGCCCATATATTCTTCGACAATGGCTGGCACAGCATTGTAAAATTCGTTGGACGCTTCCTTGGCTTGGAAGAAAATATCAGGATTTTGTGCCGTACCACGGGTTACGGGATGCTCTGGGTTTAACGCCCTTGCACGAAACTCTTTTATGGCTTCATGGTCGGTAATTTTGTGCAAATCATCATAATCCAGCACTTCAATTTTCTGAATTTCATGGGAAGTGCGGAAGCCGTCAAAAAAGTGAACAAAAGGTACACGAGCCTTTAATGTAGCAAGATGCGCCACCGCACCAATGTCCATGGCTTCTTGCACATTGCTAGATGCAAGCAAGGCAAAACCAGTTTGACGAACAGACATAATATCAGAATGGTCACCAAAAATGCTAAGAGCATGACCCGCCAAGGCACGGGCAGACACGTGGATAACCGCAGGCAACAACTGCCCCGCCATTTTGTACATATTTGGTATCATCAGTAATAGCCCTTGGGATGCTGTATAAGTGGTGGTCAACGCCCCCGCTTGAAGCGAGCCGTGCATAACCCCTGCCGCACCGCCTTCCGACTGCATTTCAACCACCTTAACAGGTTGACCAAACATATTGGTCTTCCCCTTAGCAGACCATTGGTCGGCAACCTCCGCCATATTTGACGATGGGGTGATGGGGTAAATCCCAGCAACTTCGGAAAAAGCATAAGAAACATAGGAAGCAGCGGTGTTGCCATCCATTGTTTGCATGTTTTTTGGTTTCTTGGACATGAAAATTCTCCTTCTATAATTTGTTTTATTTTTATCAATAAAAAAGCATACAGGGACATTATAACAGAAAATCTGTGAATACACAAGCATCCACAAAGGATATTTTTTGTTTTTTTGCAAATAATAGCTTCAAAGATTTTTAAGGAGGACGACATTATGGATGATAAAGAAAAGATTGCTCAGTGCAACAGGGAAGCTGTAAACAAGTTCCGTTACGAGGCCGCAGCAGAAATAACCCCTTCCCTATTTTCGGGATACCCTATAGGTTCGGCTGGGGGCTTTGGTACTATGAGTGCCTTTTCCAGCGGATACCTAGTACGTCGGATGATTGAAGCACAGGAAAAGCAGATGGGTAACCAAGGCAAATAGTTAAAGGGCGACAAGTGGTCGCCCTTTAACTATTACAAAAATTACTTCGCCATATGTTGAATTAGGTCAAGCACCTTGCAGGAATATCCCCACTCGTTATCATACCAGCTAACAAGCTTTACAAAAGTGTCATTTAGCATAATGCCCGCTTTTGCATCAAAAATACTGGTGGCAGATTCGCCGATAAAGTCGCTGGATACCACATCATCTTCAGTATAAGCTAGAATACCCTTCAGTTCACCTTCTGCAGCTGATTTAATTGTGGCTTTGATTTCGTCATATGTGGTGGGTTTTTCTAGTTTTACAGTTAAATCCACTACAGACACATTAAGGGTCGGCACACGGAAAGCCATGCCAGTCAATTTGCCATCAAGGGATGGGATAACCTTACCAACAGCCTTTGCCGCCCCTGTAGAACTAGGAATAATATTACCAGATGCTGCACGTCCGCCTCGCCAGTCCTTGGCAGATGGTGCATCAACCACTTGCTGGGTGTTGGTTGCAGCGTGTACGGTTGTCATCAAACCTTCTGAAATGCCGTATTTATCGTGTATAACCTTAGCAAGTGGTGCAAGGCAGTTGGTGGTGCAAGATGCGTTGGACACAATGTCCGCACCATTATACTCCGTGTGGTTTACACCCATAACATACATAGGGGCATCGGCAGAAGGTGCAGAAATTACCACTTTCTTAGCCCCACCCTTTAAGTGGGCAGATGCGGTTTCGATTGTGGTAAACACGCCTGTGGACTCCACAATATACTCCGCCCCAGCATTACCCCATGGGATGTCGGCTGGGTTTCTCTCGGTAAAGTGGCTAATAGTCTTGCCATTTACCATAAATTTGCCATCAGACACACATACATCACCCTTAAAACGACCGTGAACTGTGTCATACTTTAGCATATAGACCATATAATCTAGGTCAATAAAAGGGTCGTTGATTGCAGCAACCTCAATGCCACGCTCCACCGCCGCACGAAACACAAGGCGACCAATACGCCCAAAACCATTGATGCCAATTTTCATAAAATTTCCTCCTCTATATGAACATTAAATTTTGGATAGCCAATCTTTGAAATGAAAGTTAAATGCAGATGGGTTTTCAATTTGCGGGCTGTGTCCAGCCCTGTCCAATGCCACATAAGTTAGTCGTGGCAGGTGCTGTAGCGTATCCCATGGGTCTTGGTAACCCGTTGTGGTGTCCTGCCTGCCACAAAGAACGGTGACAGGTTTTGTAAATTGTAAGTCTTTCAATTTTTCACCAAATGATAGTGCGTAGCCATTTTTTAAGTAATTATCAAGAAAAGTTCTGTCGGCAACTTCGAGAGCAGGGAAAATTTCTTGGTTAAACCTGTTCCAAGTTTCCGTTGTTACCACGATGCCATGATTAACAAAGCCCTCAAAGTAGGTATTTGGCGGGTCGGGATGCTGTAAATCTTTGCACACAAAGCGGTCGGCATCAGTTACAACGGGCAATTTGCGTTGGTCACGTTTATCTACGGCGACTGGCACAAGCAGAAAAATTCCGTCAATATTCATATCCCCCGCAAAAGCCATCCCCAAAGACAAATAACCACCATAAGAACAACCCACCAACAGAAAACTTTCATCCCCAATCACTTTGGACACAAACCTTTTTAGCAAATCCACCATATCATCAGCATTTTCAATCCAATCCGCCGCTGGGGTTCTGCCCGTACCAGGCATATCAAGGTAAATCCTACGATAGCCGTCAGTATTTTGCAAGATAGGCTCAACACACCCTTTCATAGACCTATGGTCTATAGAAAAGCCATGCAAACACAAAATCGGCTTGCCTTCGCCGTGTTCTTCATAATATATAGGCAGATTATCAATTAAGCATTCCATACAAACACCCCTCTTTGCAATAATATCTATTGTACTTCCAAACTAAATAAGGTTTCGGTTGCGGTGCAGTAAACAGCACGAACTAAGCCATCTATTGTAAAAAAGTTGAATTGCATAATAAGCACTACATCAATGTCGGCAAGCTGCCGAATTGAAAAACCTGCATTGTGACCATGCCATCCACCACCAAGCACTTTATATATATCGCCATCTTCTGACAACATTACAGCTTGTTGCCACACGGAATCATCAGCCTGCATGGGTTGCGGAACTATTGTTGCAAAAAGCATATCGTTTATATTGAACAACCTAGAAGCATATAAACCACTGTGCAACAAAGTATTTTGTGTACCGTCAATATTTATTCGGTATAAATCATTCCCAAACCAACCCCAACCTTCTCCGCTCCAAAGATAGTATACCCAGTCACCGATGGTAGCAAAACTGTTAAAATCGACACTATGAAACATAGTTTCCAATCCCAAAATAAATTCTTCTGCAAGGTTCTCTGGTTCGGTGCGAAGTGTGTAGAAAGGTGCGTTAGTGATTTGACTACGCTCTATCTGTTGTGCGTTAAGGTCGGAATCAATCAAGATGAAGTCAGAATTCGCATCGGTTCCACCCCAACCACTATTGATAAATACAGCATTGCCATCACCCTCTATGTGCCACCAACCCGTGCTGACACTGTCAAAATTTTTGCTTTCAAACCGTGTAAACACATTACGCTCACCAGAATCAAGTCGCAAGTATTCCAACCAAACCAACCCTTCTTCAAAATCCGTGTGCGTAAACAAAATTGAGCCACTTGCAGAGTGAAAGAACGGAACACCGCAATATACACCTGAATTTATCAACTCTATTTCCTGTGTAGAAAGGGAAAAGCGATATATATTGTAATTTCTTACACGCCAATCAAAGTCCTCCCTTACACTTATAAACAAGTCTTCTTCATTAAATCCCACAATTTGGATTAGACCTTCACTCGGCAAATCAATGCGACTTCCCCCAGTTATATAATCAAGAGGTAGGCGATATAATGCAAACTCGGCATCGGGTCTGAAGTTGCCTTCAAATGTGAAGAAAAAGTAATCCGTGGTTTTTGCCCATGTAGAAGTAAATCGTGGTTGTGTGTCAAATACCACCTTAATCTCATCTTTGTCAACAACTCCATCCGCTTTCGCTTCATATTTTGGCTGGTTGGCATATTCGTGGTTATCAGATGCGTCCTCATCCTTCGTCACCAAATCGTATTGTTGATTGTTAGATGCTTCTGACGAGCAACCCATAAATGACAGCAGTAAAACACACAAGAAAAATGCTGGAATTAAAATCCTTTTCATAAGGCATCCCCCTAATATGCACGCCCCCATACAACCATTTTATCGGCAGGTCTTCCACATGACAGGCAGGTTTTGCCAACCTTTTCCTGCTCAAAAGGAATTAAGCGACTGGTGGCGGTTGCCTGTTCTTTAACATCATTTTCGCAAGCCAAATCGCCACACCACATGGCTTTGATGAAGCCTGGCTTGGCATCCAGTGACGACTTCAATTCATCAACGGTGCTAACGATACTTGTGCGGTTTTCACGGTTTTCGAGGGCTGATTGGTACAGGGCTTTTTGTAATCCTTCAAGGGCATTTGCAACCTCTTGCTCCAAATTATCCAGCTTGATTATGGTTTTTTCACGATTGTCACGGCGAACCAAGACAGCTTGACCTGCCTCAATGTCCTTTGGTCCAATTTCAAGACGTAGCGGAACGCCTTTCATTTCATATTCAGCGTATTTCCAGCCTGGACTGCGGTCGCTGTCATCAAGTTTCACACGGAAGTCGGCAGAAAGGCAGTTTTTAAGCTCGTTCGCCTTGTCCAAGACCCCTTCTTTCTGCATAGCAACAGGAATAATAACCACTTGTATTGGTGCAATCCTTGGCGGTATAATCAATCCATTGTCATCACCGTGTGTCATTATCAACCCGCCAATCATACGGGTAGACACACCCCAGCTACTCTGGTGTACGTGTTCCAATTTGTTCTCCTTGTTAGTGTACTGAATACCAAAAGCCTTAGCAAAACCATCGCCAAAATTGTGGGTTGTACCCGCCTGCAAGGCTTGCCCATCGTGCATTAGGCTTTCCACGGTAAAAGTTTCTAAAGCCCCTGCAAACTTCTCTTTATCAGTCTTACGACCTTTAATCACAGGCATAGCCAAAAAATCCTCAAAAATACTAGCGTAAATTTCCAAAATATCAAGGGCTTCTTGCTGTGCTTCTTCTGCGGTGGCATGGCAGGTATGTCCTTCTTGCCACAAAAATTCCGTGGTACGCAAAAACGGGCGGGTGGTTTTTTCCCAACGCACAACATTGCACCACTGGTTAAACTTTTTAGGCAAATCCCTGTGACTTTGGATTGCATTGGCGAAATATTCGCAAAAAAGCACCTCGGAGGTTGGACGCACACAAAGGCGTTCTGTCAGTTCACTTTGACCGCCGTGTGTAACCCAAGCCACCTCTGGGGCAAACCCTTCCACGTGGTCTTTTTCCTTTTGCAACAAACTTTCAGGGATGAACATAGGAAAATAAACATTCTCATGCCCTGTCACCTTTAGCATCTTATCAAGTTCGTTTTTAATCTGTTCCCAAATGGCGTAACCATAGGGCAAAATCATCATACAACCCTTTACAGGGCTATATTCAATCAGCCCCGCCTTTTTCACCACATCAGTATACCACTGGGCAAAATCCACATCTCTATTGGTAATTGCTTCTACTTGCTTATCTTTTGACATAATTTTCTCCTTGACTTTTTGTTTTCATTATACCACGGCTATTAAGAATATTCAATAGAATAATTCCTATCCTCGAAAAGTTGTTTCCATTATATCGCAGTCATTGATATTCTGCAAGGTGGGACAATAAACAAAAATAGCGGGGTTATTAAATATGAAAAAAATAGCAACAGGATTGTTTGGTGGGATTTTGAACGGACTTTTAGGCTCTGGTGGCGGTGTGGTGGTTGTTTTGGCTTTGCGGAAGTTTTTCGGGCTGGACACCCACAAATCTCATGCCACAGCGGTGTCTTTGATGTTGCCTATGACGGTGGTGTCCGCCATCATATACATTGGAATGTACGAATTGGACTGGAGAATGGCTTTATGGGTCACACTGGGCGGGGTTGGTGGCGGTATTTTGGGGGCGAAAGTATTAAAAAGGATTTCGGCGGGCTGGTTACACAAAATTTTCGGTGCTGTAATGGTTTTTGCGGCGGTCAGGATGGTGTTTAGATAATGGACTGGCTTTGGCTTATTTTGTTGGGTGTGATGGCAGGAACTTTGGGTGGCATGGGCATTGGTGGCGGGGCAATCCTAATACCAGCCCTTACCATGGTTTTTGGTGCAAGCCAACACGCCGCTCAAAACATAAATTTGTTATACTTTATACCAACAGCGGCTTTTGCTGTGTTTATCCACGCCAAGGGTGGTCGGATTGAAACCAAGGTGTTGCCACCCCTGATAGTCGGCGGAATTGTTGGTGCTGTGGCAGGCTCATTAATAGCTTTGCGATTGGAAGCGAATGTACTCAAATACATTTTTGCAGGCTTTTTATTTATCATGGGAATTGTAGAGTTCTTCAAAAAGTCTGAAAAAAGTGCTTGACATTGACCCAACGTAAACTTGTATAATGGACTTAAAAAACACAGGGGATGATAACCAATGATTAAAGAGTATGACGCAGTTTTGCCGATGCTAGGAGATAGCCTATCAGCATGGGAAGAATTTTTGAAGTTTATCAACAAAAACTATGAGATGGATGAGGTATGGAGAGCAGGCGAACCAAACAAAAGCATTTACAACGAGTTAAAATTTCGGCGGGGCGGAAAAACCCTTGTCAGTTTATACATACGTGAGGGTCATTTTATTTCTGTTATTATTTTGGGCAAGGCAGAGCGGGAGAAGTTTGAACAACAAAAAGACAACTTCTCGCCCAAGGTTTATCAAATATACGAAGAAACCAAAACCTACCACGATGGAAAATGGCTTGGTTTCGAAGTCAACGACAACGAATTTGTAAAAGATATGTGCAATTTGCTACTTATCAAACGCAAGCCCAACCGCAAATCTTAGAGTCACCAGTTATATATGAATACAGTTTCTGGATTTGGTACAAAATAGTGCCAAGAAGGAGCTGATTTTATGCGTAATAGAATGCCTGACTTTTTTAATTATACTGCGGGGGCAGTACTGTTGGTGCTGGCGGCGGTTTTGATTGTGGGCAGCGGTGTCAACCCAGGCAATTTAGCCAACCGTGTCCACCACGAAACCTTTGACCGTTCTTATAGAAATTTTTACCAATCAGATATACGTTTACACAGAAATCCGTTAAGACAAACAGCGGTGTATTTGCCAATGTATTCAGTTACAGAAGAATCGGATTTGCAACGCTTCTTAACGAGTTTTGAAATGGAACATGCTGAAATTTTTGAGTACGAGGATTATTTCCTTGCAAAGTGCGGTCATCGGTTGTTGCGTGCATTTCGCTTTTTAGATTTAATTGAATACGAAGGAGTATCCAATCCCATTGGTGGCGAAATTTATGAACGCAAAGCCCGCAGTATTGCAGAGGATTTTGCACGCCAGCGTTTGTTTCTTCAGCTTCCATTTGATGTAGAAACAAAGCAACATGAAGGCGGCTTTACAGTAACTTTTATAGAAAATTTAGGCAAAATACCCAATCGTGCTTTCCCTACTGTTGTAGAGGTAGACAATTATGGAAATATCACCCATGTTAGTCATTTTTATTTTGAATATGAAGAACTAGGAAGGGGTGACTTAATAACCCCTCACGCCGCCATGACCCTTCTACCTCAAAACCATGAAGGTAAGATACGCATAAAAAAATACGAGCTGGCATTTGTCTTTGCCGATAGTATTCTCCAACCAGTATACATTTTTAACGGCACTTATCCAGACGGAAGCCCTTTTCAAGCCCAAGTATCAGCAGTCCATTTTAATTAAAATATAATTTGATTTTTGCCGTTTCGCTTACCTTCGTACAAATTTTTGTCGCAGGTTTGCAGGGCGGCTTTTATATTTCCGTCTAAAAGCAATGCACCGCCACCTGTAATTGTAACACTTATAAGCTGGGTATCTATGTCTATACAAGTTTCTTCAATAGACCTACGGATTTTTTCCATGGTACGAAAGCCCGTTTCTTGGTCGCAACCAGGCAGACCCACCAAAAATTCTTCCCCACCCCATCGGCAAACCAAATCCCCGTGGCGGGTTATAAGACGTAAAACATCAGCAATCGCTGCCAAAACCTTGTCCCCTGCATCATGCCCAAAAGTATCATTAATGTTTTTGAAATTGTCAATATCAAAAAGTGCGAATGTGAAAGGTATATCTTGCTTTTCTGCTGTAAGTTTATTAAAATACACCTCGGCATAACGGCGGTTAGAAATCTGTGTTAGCGGGTCTGTATGGGATGCGTGCTGAAAATCCTCAATTTCCTTGGCTTGTCTATCTGTAATTCTACGGGTTATAATGGCGTTTACTAAGACTGACGCAAAAAAAGCGGCATAAACCACATTTCCATAAAAGAAGGGCAAAACCACGTCATCAGGCATATAGAGCGGGTGAACTTCCACAAAAAACGGCATTGCTATTTGTATATTAATAACCACAGCCATAATAATAAAAATCCAAATGCGTTGTACCTTACTAAAATCCAAATAAAGTGCGGCGGGCAAAGTTGCAGCCAAAACCATCCAATGGGCATTGACACCTAACCCAAATAGAAAAGTAGATAAAATAGCAAAGGATGTGATTTTGCCAACCAAAAGAAAATTAGCCAAGCGTACACGCCCCGATTTGTTTACCAAAAAAGCGACTGCATAAATAGCGATGTCCAGCAGGCTCATCCAAACCATAAAAGGGATTTGCAGAAAGAAAAAATAAACCCCGATTACCACATGAACCGAAGCCGCAATAACAATCATAACTGTTGTATAGCTTTTGTACTTTAGCTGACTGTCGACAGACACTTTATCATCTCCTAGCTCTTATTTTACCACAACCCCACCTTAATGTCAACATTTTTTCGACCATGCACTTTTTGAGATTGTACCCCCATATAATGGCTAGAATATTCATATTTTGGAGGATAAGCATGGGAAGAGGAATTTTACGCCTGCAGGTAGTTTCCGCCGAAGGGGCAATTTTAATTTCGAATGCCGAAGTTACGATTACAGACCATCATGGCACGGTGTTGCACAGATTAAACACCGACAACACAGGTCATATCGCAGAAATTGAACTGGAAGCACCCGACATTTCTTTAACGGAAGACCCCCACGCCAAACATCAACGCTACACCTGCTATAATATCACAGTAAAAGCACCAGGTTACAACACAGCCATTTACAATGGTGTTATGATTTTTGACCAGTCCACATCCGTTCAGGTCATAGAGTTGCATCCCATTTTAGACGGCAGACCACCAGAAACAGAGGTAATGGAGGTGGCTGGACACGCCTTGTGCCATCCAGAATTACCAGAACCACAAGATGACCCACCTTCATCACGCATTTTGAGAGATGTGGTTATACCCCAATACATCACCGTTCACCTAGGTCGCCCAACGGTGTCGGCACCCAATGTGCGTGTACCATTTATCGAATACATTAAAAACGTAACCAGCCACGAGATTTTTGATACATGGCCAGAACAGACCATAATCGCTAACGTCTATTGCATCGTGTCCCTTACCCTTAACCGTATTTTTACAGAGTTTTATCGCAAGCAAGGGCGTAGCTTTGACATCACAAACAGTACGACAATCGATCAAAAATATGTCCATGGAGGTACAATCGGTGCTAGGATTTCCGCCATCGTTGACAGAATCTTTAATCATTATTTAGCGGTGGTTGGACACCAAGAGCCGTTTTTAGCACTATACAACGACGGTATTGTGGCTAACTTCCCTGGCAGACTTTCCCAGTGGGGTTCGTTTTATGACGGGCGTGACAGGGGTATGAATGCTTGGCAAATCATAAACAAATATTACAGACAAAACTTGGAATTGCGAGAAAGTAACAACTTTACAGGGGCATTGGAATCTTGGCCTGGCAGCAATTTGTCTACAGGTTCTAGCGGGGAACACGTTCGCACAATGCAACGCTATCTAAATCGCATTTTAGGGCGTCATACCGACATTATCATCAATCCTGTTGATGGGGTTTTTGGGGCATCCACCGCCCACTCTGTACGCACTTTCCAGCGGATTTACAATCTACCCCAAACAGGAGTCATCGACCGTGCCACATGGTTCCAAATCAGTCGCATTTACGCCATCGAAAAGGGTTTATGGGAAATGGATAGCGAAGGCATCCGCATAGGCATAGGCACAACCCCGCCAACCCAAATTATACGAGAGGGTAACACAGGTAGGCTGGTAACAGAACTACAATTTCTGTTGGATTATATCGGATATTTTTATGACGACATTCCCTTTGTAGCAGACACCAGCCGTTTCGATAGCCTAACCACCACAGCAGTCCGTGCATTCCAGCGACATTTTGGGTTAAATCCTGACGGCATTGTTGGCCCAATCACTTGGCGTAAGCTTTACGACGTTTATTGGGGCATCCACAAGAATATAGAGCGTCCCCAACCAGCCCCGCCACCAGTAAACCCACCAGGTATGCCGCCCTATCCAGGGACTGCCCTGCGGGTCGGTTCTACTGGCGAAAATGTACGCCGTGTTCAGCAAGCCCTTAACAGACTGGCACACTCTATTCCTGGCATTTCCGAGTTGAATGTTGACGGAAACTTTGGACCACTTACCCAAACCTCCGTAATGGCTTTCCAACGTATTTTTGGGCTTAATGTTGACGGCGTGGTTGGTCCAATCACTTGGGAGCGGTTGTTTAGAGAATATTTGGACTTGCAACCAGGCGGTCAAACCCCGACACCGCCAACTCCAACTCCCCTGCCCCCATTCCCAGGCACGCCCATTCGCCAAGGCGACAGGGGCGAAAACGTACGGCTGATACAAAATGCAATTAACAGACTTGTTCCTTGTAACCCAGGGCGTCTATGGCAACTGACAGAAGACGGCAATTTTGGTGCAATGACAAGGGACGCAATTTTCACATTCCAGAGTATTTTTAGTATGCCAATAACTGGTGTTGTGGATGCAACGACTTGGGATTTGCTTATGAGTAAAGCAGCCGAATGTCAGGGCGGCGGAGGTGGCGGAGGTGGATTACCGCCATTCCCAGGGCAAGACATTCGTGAAGGTGCAACGGGAGAGTCGGTTCGTCAAATCCAAGATGCCCTTAGTAGGCTTTCACGTTGCCAACCCCGCCTATGGATAATGAATGTTGACGGTAATTTTGGGGCAGGTACAAGGGATGGAATTTTCACATTCCAAAGTATTTTTGGATTGCCCATAACTGGTGTTGTTAATTCTGTCACATGGGAGAGGTTAATGCGTGAAGCATCAAATTGCACCGCAGGAGGAAGTTCTGGCGGCGGAGGTGGTACGCAACCATCAATACCCCCCTACCCTGGCAGTCCCCTCCGTTTTGGCAACCAAGGAGAGTCTGTACGCCAAATCCAGCGGGCAATTAACCACATCGCCCCACGCCATCCAGGAAGGCTGTGGATAATTCCCGAATCTGGCATTTTTGGCGAACAAACACGGGATGCAATTTTTGCCTTCCAAAGCATTTTTGGGCTAGGTATTGATGGAATTGTAGGCCCTAACACGTGGAATCGCCTAATGCAAGAAGCGTCACAGGACGGAGTGCGTAGCATCAGTCCTTTGACTGGTCTATTTATGGCAAGCCTTCGCCGTGGACGGTTCTAAGAGTTAATAACTTAACCAAACACTCCACTATACCAAGCTCGCCTTGGTATAGTGGAGTGTTTTAAGCTTGGTAGGAGAAGGCAATGCCCTCCCCTACCAGATTGTTGTGGTTATGGTGTAAATTACATATGTGGGGTATAGTGTGTTGTAGATGTGGCGTTCAATAAATTGGTAAAAAATTTCAAAAAAATAAAAATTTTTCTTGACAAGGGTCGAATAGTGCGGTGTATTGTGAGTACCTAGGAAATAAATGCTAGGTTTACAGGATATTATTGTAAGAAGGTTGTGTTAAAATTATGATTACTTTACCAGAAGATTTAAGTATACCCGTTGCCGCTCTTGTTCGATATATTTATACATTAAAAGGTAGAAGTTGCGTTTATATACAAAAACAATAGAACGGATTGAAATGGACTATAGTCAATAAAGTAGACACAATTTCATAAAATAACTTATCATTCGCCATAAACTCCTTGTATGATGTAGTCATATCTAAATCATACTTTTCCTTTCCTAAATTTTGAAATTAAAGTTTAGCCCTCTGTGTTATGACACAGAATAGATAAAGCGATGCGGACTATTTATAAAACCCTGAAGCTCGAAAGGGACTTCTCGCTAGGAGAGTATAGACGCAGGGTTTATCTACTGGTGTTGTTGTCTTCGGCATCGAAGAAAGTGAACCCATAGTAGCCCCAATCTCAATCGTTGTAAATTGTAATCGTTAACCCTAATCCCCTCTTTCTTATACCAAAACCAAACCCCTCCACGCAACTTGTCGAGGAGGGGTTTGGTTTTGGTTTCGTACATCATAAAGTAGGTATAATTTAGACGAAAGCAAACAGAGTATTTATCTAGGGATTTTCAATACTTGCCCAACGTTTATATTATTGTTTGTTAATTTATTTAGCTGAATAATAGCGTTTTGTGTTGTGCCAAATCTTTGGGCAACAGTCCATAAGATGTCGCCACTGACCACAGTATAAAATGTTTGTGATTGAGGGGGGCGGGGCGTGTTTAATGCGGTCATTATCCCCCGTGCAATTGCGGAAGCATACGCATTAAAGTTTTGGTCAAATAGCTGGTTGTCACGTGTATTTGTGATAAAGCCCATTTCTAGTAGCATGGACGGAGCCTGTGTGTTTCTTAAAACCGCAAAGTTTGCCCGCATAACACCACGGTTGTTCTGCACGCCAGCATCCACCACTTCGTCAAGAACATCGAAAGCTTTTTGTACGGTGCTGTTTGGTGCGGTGGTAAAAACAAAATTATCAACACCATTTGCGTAGGTATTTGTGCTAGAGTTTCTGTGTATCGAAACGAACAAATCTGCATTATTTCTATTAGATATTGCACTTCGCTCGCCTAAGTCAACGAAAGTATCTGCACTTCTGGTCATAATAACCCTTTGTCCTTGTGTCTGTAGCAAGTTTCTGACAGCAATTGAAAGACGCAGGGTATCGTCAGCCTCTCTACGTGAACCAAAAACTGCCCCCGAATCACTGCCACCATGCCCAGGGTCTATCACTATTGTTCTTGCAGACGGTGGTGGTACAGGTGGAATTGGCTGATGCGAGAACAACGCATTCCAAGTATTTGGACCAACAATACCATCAGGATTTAGATTGTTAGCTCTCTGAAACGCCATCACCGCAACTTCGGTTAAAGGTCCAAAATTACCATCTGTTGCAAGGCGGGGGTTTGCTCCTAGCTCATTTAGCCTTTCTTGAACCTGTGTGATGCTTGGTCCATTCATGCCACGACGTAGTATAACACCTGGATATGGCGGCCAGATAGAAGGGGGTGCCACTGGCTGGTGCGTAAAAAGAGCGTTCCAAGTGTTTGGTCCAACGACACCATCTGCCATTAAACCATTCGCCCTTTGAAATGTCATTACCGCAGCCTCTGTTAGTGGCCCAAAAGCTCCATCTGTTGCAAGGCGGGGGGTTGCCCCTAGCTCGTTTAGCCTTTCTTGAACTTGTGTGATGCTTGGTCCGTTCATGCCACGGCGTAGCACTACGCCTGGGTATGGTGGCCAGATGGATGCCAAAGTGTTCAGCGACTCCTCATTGCTTGCTACATAATTCGACTTGGAGTTTAACATAATGCCAGCCATTATCGGGATTAAAGACCTAACATCTTTAACAGGTGTTGTATTAGTCGTATACATTTGTTGCTTCAGAAAATTCATATCCATGCTTTGTACTCCCTATGCCGTTTTGCTACAGCATATGCGATAAAGCTTAACCCCGTGAAGCTTCAAACTAGTATTTTTCGCTTAATATCACTATCTAATTATCGGCAACACCCTAAATACAATATTTTATCTGTTCTGGGTGAAATTACACAAGCATAGATTGTACAAAATGGCTTGTTGGGGGACTTTGTGTGCTAAATTATTTATGGGCAGGCATGATTTTAATTGGGATTATTGTAGGAGCTGTGACAGGGAATTTAGGCGAGTTAACTAATGCTGCCTTAAATTCTGCTGGAGAAGCCGTTACCGTTGCCATAACGATGCTTGGTGTCATGGCTTTGTGGACAGGGCTTATGCGTGTGGCTGAAAATGCTGGAATGATAATGGCTTTGGCAGACAAAATGCGCCCTCTTTTACGCTATCTTTTCCCTGATTTAGATGCAAAAAGCAAGGCGATTGAATATATAGCAACAAATATGATTGCTAATGTGCTTGGTTTGGGCTGGGCGGCAACCCCATCTGGCTTGAAAGCCATGGAAGAAATGCAGGCATCAAACCCTGACAAAACCACAGCCACCAAAGAAATGTGTATGTTTATGATTATCAATATGTCCAGCTTGCAAATTATTACAATTAGCGTACTGGCATATCGTGCTCAATACGATTCGGTTAATCCATCCGAAATTATCGGTCCAGGATTTTTAGCTACTTTAATTTCTACACTAGCTGCTGTGGCATACACAAAATTCATGGAAAAGAGGGTGTTTAAGGTATGAATGTAGTTCTTTTTATTTCGGATTTGATGATACCGTTGGTTATTGTGGTTATAATCGCTTATGGACTCGCAAAGAAAGCCCCTGTATATGATAGTTTTATTGGTGGTGCTATGGAAGGGGCTAAGATTACCTTTAATATTTTTCCTACGCTGGTGGGGTTGATGGTTGCTGTGGGGATTGTCAATATAGGATAGACAAAAAAATTAAATTTATTTTTTATTTTAGGATAGACAAAGACAATTGAAGTGATTATAACGGGCTTGAGTGCTGGGCATACCCCACTTAACACTCTTTTTTATCGGAATGTTTATGAGAAGCAAAAAGGCTACCAATGGCGAACATCAGTAGCCTTAACCCACTTACTTAAAATGAGACCAAGGCGTTTTCTTCGATAAACTGCTCCAAAGCCTTAAACTCGTCTTGAAAGTTGAAAACCACCGTAACTTTTTTGACTGTCATGTTATGCCTACGTGGTGCATCGTTAACATTTTCAATTAAAATCCTATCAATCAACGCTACAAGCAATTCACGGTCTACTTCGGTCACGGTCTCGTACTTCTTAAAATACTCCAGATAGTCGGTTGTTCGCTCGGTTACATCCTTGTACTGCTGCATCTCTTTTCTAACCTTTGCCATCTTATCTTTCACGCTCTCGATTTCTTCATTTAAGGATTGAGAACGGCTCGAATACAATTCCTTAGTAATTGTGCCATCATCAAAGCTGTCATAAAGCCTATGGCTTTTGGCTTCTAAAACTTGTAACTGCTTTTGTAGCTTTTCCAAGCTGGATAGCAGAATTTTTGAATCGTCAACATATTGTTCGGAAACCATAATGTTATTACAAACTTGCTCCAATTCAGCTAGTAGAGCGATTTGAGAACGGACAGCATATAGAACGCGCTCATCAAGAGAAACCTCGGTTATATGAAGGGGTTCGCATTTCTTTGTCATTTGGTAGAACTTGCAAACATACCCTCGCTCACGGGTTCTGCCGCTTCTTTTGCAGTTTATGGCATATCCACACTTTGAGCAAAACAATAATCCCGAATATTTAGAGCGTTCACCATCAGGGGCAACCCTTGTTGAGCGACCTATTAAAGTCTGTGCTTTTTGAAAGACCTCCTCGTCTATGATGGGTTCATGTGTATTTCGGACTACCACCCATTCTTCAACTGGTTTTTTTATTTGTTTTTTGTTTTTATAGCTGATTCGTGACGCCTTGCCTTGCACCATATGACCGCAATACTTTTCATCTCTTAAAATCTTACGAATTGAGTGGTAGTTCCATGAGTATGTTTTGGGTACAATATTTGGCACGATGTTATGTCCAATCGTCCTCATGTATTGCAACATGGTAGGTATACCTTTTTCATTAAACTCCAAGCAAATTTGTCTAACTGAACGCCCTTTGTTTACGAACAGGTCAAAGATTTTACGTACAATCTCGGCTGCTTCGTCATCAACAATCAATAAATGTTTGTTCTTGGGGTCTTTTTTGTAACCAAAAGGAGCAAAGGAGCCGATAAATTCACCACGCCTGCGTTTGTCTCCGAAGGTCTGTAAGATTTTTTCACTTGTTTGCTTTACAAAATACTCGTTGAAATAATTCGTAAAGTGGAACTGCATCCCTGATACACTTCTCGGGTCTTTGACAGAATCCACTCTTGGATTGTCCAGACAAATGAAGCGAATGTTATGTATCTTAAAAAATTCTTCTACGTAATATTCGCAATCGGCATAATTCCTCGCGAAACGACTCCCGTCTTTTACTATGATACAGTTAATTTTCTGAGTTTTGCAATCCTCAATCATTCTTTGGAAATTAACTCTATCGTCAGTTACACCGGTTAAGCCGTCATCGACATAGGTATGTACCAGTTCAAATTCTAATGGATTATCCTGTAAGTAGGTGTCTATAATCTTTCCTTGATTATCAATAGATGCACTTACCCCACTAAGGGCATCTTCCTTTGATAGACGCAAATAGACACCAACTCTATATTTCTTTGAAACATAGCCGTTAATGCCATTGACATCTTCAAATAAACTTGCTACTTTTTTTCTTGCCATTTTCCTTACCTCCAAGTAATTATGGGCAAAGGTGATGGCTTGAACATTTTTGACTAATGTAATTTTACCGTCATTAACCTCTGATGTCAAGACCATTTTGTGTATTTTCAGCTATGCCCTACTTTTCTGCTGTAGATATGAAGTTAAAACTGCCGATAATGTTTTACCATTATCGGTAAATCGCAACTCTACTATGTCACGATCAACTTTGAATATTGTATGGGTTTTAATTTGCTCCACAAAGAAAAGGGCATTATCAATTCTACTGGACCGTTCACGTTGTTTGACTGTGCGAATGTCAACTAAATCATCGTAGTCAGCCATATCTACCATCACCTTTCATGGATTATTTTGTTTTTAATAGACACTTCGACATTTCTTGATAAAGTTTGGTTTGTGTTGCCGAAGCTCTCTACTAAAATATGCTTGTACAATTTGCATTATCACCTATTTAGGATAGGAATGAGCTTCCATAGGCAAAATACCCTTATACTGACTGGTTAGGTTTTCGTCTGCAAAAGATTCCTTCTCGTTCATTTGTTTTAGATAAGTTATCTTTGTAGCAAACCCTTCTCACAGAATATCCCAAAAACCAGCCCCAGCCTCATCCCACAGAAATCGCAAGTCTTTTTCTCATCCTGCCATCCCTTTTTGTAGTGCGATTTTATGCAGTGATTGCCGTGAAGTGGTAGAATTGTCCTCACGAAAAATCGTTCAGTGGATTGCGTGGAATGTTCAATCAATTTGATGGTAAGGGTCGGAGGTGGCACATATCCCCTTTTGTCCTTTTTGTCACTTATATATTAAAGCTATTGCTAACCATACTTACAACTACTGACTTACACAAATTAAAGAAAGCAAAAAAGACTGTTACATATAACGGGCATTGAAAAATATCAAGCATCCCGAAAATGTCAGCTAATAATATGTTATTCAGGTAGTAGAAGCCAAGCCCAGTCGAAAGCGATAAGTTTGCGAAAAGTCTTTAGTGTAAACGCAATAATCTACCAACATTTTGTCTTTAAGCCCTAATTTTAGGGCTTTTTTATATGTATCTGTCTAATATATTTACAGCTATGACTTTTTTTCCACCCAACTTCCTCGCTCTCAAAATACAAATACTCGATATTCTTTCTGTTGTCCCATTTAAGATGTTGACCACAAGAGCAACAATACTCTTGATAACATCGCTCCAATAAGTTGTCGCAAGTTGGGCATACCGCATACGCACTCTCTTTGTAAACGTGACACTTGAAAACACGATATTGGGTTACCAGCTTTTTAGTGCGGTAGGCAACTGATTCCTCAATGGTTTCTGGCTTTCTCACTTTTCTTGATTCCTTCATAAACAATCACTTCCTTATAAAATATTTAGTTCATTTTAAGTATAAGACAGGGATTGAAGGTTGTACAGGTTTCTGGGTAAACCTAAGTATAGATAGAAGTGAACAGTTGCAACTACATAATTGTCGGCGGGGTATTTTCCATAATAAATCCCACATAAGATACCCTTTCTCTTGCCACAATAACACTGAGGTGAAATTATGATTGGCGAAAGACTAAAGGAAGTGCGGACGAAGAAAGGAATTACGCAAAAAGAATTGTCAACCATCCTTTGTGTGCAGGAGTCGGCGATATCCCAATATGAAACAAACAGAAGCGACCCCAGTGATAAAATTAAGGTGGGTATCGCAAAGCACTTCGGAGTGTCCTTGGATTACTTTATGGGTGTTATTGATGATGAAGTCCCATATTATTGCACCGAAAAATTTCTTTTTCTGCCAAAGAACATAGTTATTGACGATATTGTTCTGATGAGGCAATTTCTGGATTTTTTGAAATTCAGAAGAACAGACATTAATAACTCTATTTTATAGATGATTCTTGATGAACCCAATAAAACCCTGTAAATTTTGATGTTACAGGGTTTTATTGGGTTTTTAACACAAGAATATTGACTAGATAAAAGCCCTTAACATTACTATTGATAATTATTTTCCAAAAAAATTTCAAAAAACCCTTGACATATAATATATTTTGTTGTAAAATGTTGAAAGGTAAGGAAGCAACAAGGGTGCTGGATTATTAATAAAATATACTTAGTAAACAAAGCAAATAATCATAAGGAGGAATTAAAATGTCGAAAATCAGTATGACCCCAGAACAAATGCAAATGCGTGTCAGTGAGGTAAAAAGAGCAGAACAGGACTACAACACCGTTTTGACTAATATGCAAAACATGATGACCAGCCTTCAGCAAGAGTGGCACGGTGAAGCTGCTCGAGGTTTTAGTGAGCAGTTTGATAGACTGAAAGCCCAGCAACTTCAGCCCATGAGGCAACTATTTGAAGATTTGGGTAGGCAACTTCAAGAAACTGCAAGAATTATTCAAGAAACCGACCAAAAGATTGCTGGACAATTCAGGGGGTAAGTGGATGACTTAATCCGCTCTGTGTATGTACATATCCTTCATAATCTGACCCCGGATGTACTTTCTGGGGTCAGATTTATATAAGGGGTTGAAAGGTTATTTTTGATACACTTTTTATAAAAAAATGGATTTACTTCAAGCACAAGAAAATAGTCGATTTCAAGACTGGGTATGATAAGGTGTGTGGAATTACTTTCGGCTTGCCAATAGCCTTGTTTTTGGTTCTGACTTTGTTGATTACTTTACATATAACTACAGCAACGGTTGTAGCATCCGAGCTACCTATAATCACAATGACCCCCGAACCACCCCTAGTCCAAACCCCTGTTCTGTCCACCGAAACAACAACCGAAACCAGAAACACCGACCTACCAATAGACATAACCGCGATAGGCAGAGGGGAGCAAGTGGATGTTACCCTTTCTTTGCGTTTCTTTGACTTAGACTTATTCTCCACCAACTCACGAAGGATAAACGAAGCCATGGTTCGCCATAGATACCTTAACTGGGCGGCATTGAGTGCAGATTTATTCGAAGCCTTTGAAGTAACACGAGAAACTGATTTAAGTCATCACACAGCATATATGGCATCTAACTTAGAATTGTTCTCTCAACCCATGATTGTTAGAAACCTCGGGCAAGCACCTCAAGAAGATGAGATACCACCTTGGATGGTGATTGCGGTTTTGATTGTTTTTGTTGGATTAGGGGTTTTTGCGGCTAGAGCCATTATAACAAGGAAAGGGGTCGACCCAAATGTTCATAACCCTAACAATTAAAACCTCAACCCACCAAGCCGATATACGTATAGACCACCAGCAAAAAATATCAGAAGGTCTTAAAGTGCTAAGAGAAAGCGGAAGAATACCTAAAGGTTATACCCCAGATTTCTTTCGCTCATGTGTTAGAGAAACATTGGTAAGCGCATATAAAACATTCAAAGAAGAAGGTATCTTTGACGGGGATATTCTGATTGCCATAGAACCAGAATTAGAATCAAAATCCCCGCCAGAGCCTTTTGGTGAGATTTTAAGAAATATGGTTTAGCCTAATTATATAAATGAAAAGCCAGGAAAAAACCAGAACAGAAGAACAAAGCCAACCAAAACAAAAAATCAAGAAAAAAACTAACCCAGAGGTGACACAAAAACATGAACAACACCCACCAAATATCAATCCACAACAGTGAACTATCAATACCCAAAGAAAAACGCATCTTCCTAACCTATCCAGCAGATGGGCTTGTTCGCTGTTCTTTGGAAGAACTAGAGGATGGAGTATTATTCACTTTTGATATAGATGGACTTGATAACTCAGACATAGTTTTCTCAAAGACTAAAGAACAACAACTAAGATTTCTAATAAACTGTGCTGATTTAGCAAAATTACATAATGAATATAACTTCTCTTTATCCACAGACAATATAATGACGGATATGAACCTTCGCCCTTGGGTTTTGTTGAGGGATGCACAAAGTGGTGGTGGTCACTACAGCAGCACAAACAACATCCTCCAAGACCATACAAATCTTAATTCAGACAGCAGTAATGGGGACAGCACTAGAAACGGTATTGGTACAGGCAACGGTGGACAAGCTTTCCTATCCAAATACAAATCCCTAATAGGCAATATCCTCCTACCAAAGTACAGCTACGATGACTTCCAAAAAGGCGGAGAGGACTTATTCAAAAAGCACAAGTTACTACTTGAACTATCCGAAATGGAAAGTGTTTCAGATATAAAAGTCCGTCTAACAAAAGAATACCAAACCATTGTAAAAGAAAAGGAACAAACAGAAATTTCCGTTCCAAAACGAAATGTTTTGACTTCACGCATAGCCATACCCCTTTTAGGCGTGGCACTCCTAACTGCATCATTCTTTACCCTAATGGCATTTTGGAACGACATTCCCTATAGAAATCAAGTCATAATGGCAAATGAAGCCTATATAGCAGGTAATCCCCTAGAAGTACAACAAGCACTAAGCGGATTTGGTGTTAATGAACTATCCCATAAAACCAGGCACATCTTATCCCGTGCATATGTATCCACAGAACCATTAAGCGAAGCCCAAAGAAGCAACATAATGATGGGACTTACCCTAATGGCAGACACAACCATATTCGACTACTGGATACATCTTGGTAGATTAGAATTTTACGAAGCCATTGATATAGCCCAAAGATTTGGTGATAATGAGTTACTTCTATTCGCCTATCTTAGACAAGAAGCCGCTGTTAGGGTTGACCCCAGCCTAACTGGTGCTGAAATGGTAGAAACTTTGAATTACATAGAGAATAGAATTAATGCCTTGCAAAGGGATAGGGATGGTGCGGTAGACCTATTGGCTGGTGAGGGGGATAGCGAAGAAGATGGTGATGAGCATTATCATCTAGGTGAAGGTTATGGAATGGGTTATGGCGACGGTTATAGTTATGCTGGTAATGCCTATGCTGATGTTGATGGTGAAGACCCAGATGAAGATGAAAGCAACGAGAATGATGACGGCGAATAGCCAGTCAACCCACTTGCATCTCCAAGATGCTCAATGATTGGTAACGGTGTTAAAGTGGCTCGCTAGGGGTGTATTCAAGTGCTTTAGGGCTTTCATAAGAAAAATAATTATTGAAAAAGGAGGAAAGCGTATGTCCAATCAAATCTTAATTCAATATGATGAAGTATACAGCAAAACAGCAGAGTTGCGAGGTCGCTTGGAAACAGAGTTATTTCAATTGGAAGAAACCTACCGTCATTTGGAGGTTGAGTTACAAACCTTTGACGGCAAAGCCAGTGCAGCCTTCGGAGAAGCAATGAAGTCAAACCAACTAAAGGCTAAAGTTGCAACAGAAACCTTGCAAAGACTGATTACGTTTATTGAACTTTCGTCCAAAAAAATGCAACAGGAGGACCAAATGTTGTCTACTAAGTATGCTTTAGCGGACTCAACACCGAGAACGGAAGGGGGTACAACTAATGACTAACGGATTTATGGGAAAAGCTGCAGTCAGCTATCTAACCGCAGTGTCAGAAGCACATACAGACTCAGGAGATTCCATATTGCGAATACCTCCTTCTGTAGAAGCAAATCCTCATTACTCACCAAGGCTTGGTGCAAAACAAATACCCTTTTTACCACAGGACGCTGTTCGTGGTCATTTTACAACTGGGTACGGAAACTCTGGCAATATTGTTACCGACCTTGGAAAGTGCAAGGAAATGATGCACAAAATCAGCAATGCAGACGACAGAATGGGTGAGTGCATATACCGCATTGCTTTAGAAATCGAAGCCATGTGTCAAACAATTTACAGGTTGCCCCAAACCGTTCCAGAATGTCTAAATATTTGCGGTCTTCTAAAAAGCTCAATGGGCGAGTTCCGTGAGGTTACAGAAGATGCCGTCTTATTAATGCGAGGACACGCACGAGAGATGTCGGAAATACGGTAATATCTAAGCAGTATCTCAAATACATAAATGACAGGAGGTTAATATTAATGGATTTTGCATGGAACGCAATACAAGCCCAGGACATCCGCTACGACAGTGCAAGAGCAATGCAAGGCACTACCGATGGTATGCAAGCAGCAGCCCAAGGCTTCCGTGATTCTGCAAATCAACTGCAAACT
>Ga0131853_10001486_pt1 | contig 41926 bp, 25 predicted proteins | sample TergutLab28metaG_FD_92764 | JGI IMG/M metagenome (GOLD analysis project Ga0131853, IMG submission 92764) | Labiotermes labralis P1 segment gut microbial communities from Petit-Saut dam, French Guiana - Lab288 P1 (version 2) (version 2) | ecosystem: Host-associated > Arthropoda: Insects >...
TGTTATATTTAATGGAGTAAAAATGAAAAAAACATATAATGAACAATCAATAAAAGTTTATGAAGGATTAGAAGCAGTCAGGAAAAGACCAGGAATGTATATCGGTTCAACCGATTCCAGAGGCCTTCATCATTTAGTATGGGAAATTGTCGATAATTCCGTCGATGAAGTACTTGCTGGATTTGCAAACCAGATCGAAGTTACAATTGAAAACGATAATTCGGTAATTGTTGAGGATAATGGAAGAGGTATGCCAACGGGAATACATGAAACGGGAAGACCAACTCCGGAAGTAATTTTTAATGTCCTGCATTCAGGCGGAAAATTTTCTTCAGAGAATTATAAGGTTTCAGGTGGTCTGCACGGAGTCGGAAGTTCGGTTGTTAATGCCTTAAGTAGTTTCTTAGAAGTTACAATTCAGCGTGACGGTAAAATTGTCAGTCAGCGCTTTGAAGATGGCGGTCAGAAAATTAATCCGCAGGTTGTTTTAGGCGACTCCAGAAAAACGGGGACTAAGGTTCATTTTAAGCCGAATCCAAAATGTTTTTCCACGACGCTTTTAAATTTTGATTTAATTAAGGACCGATTAAGGGAATCAGCTTTTTTAATTCGCAACCTAAAAATTATTCTTAAAGATCAAAGAAGCAATAAAAAAGAAGTATTCCTTTATGAACAAGGGATTGTTGAGTACCTGGATTTTTTGAATAAAGAAAAAGAAACTCTGCATAGTCCTAGTTTTTTTGAGGGCTCAAATCAAAATATTGAAGTTGAAATGGCTTTTCAATATGGAAAAACCTATTCAGAAACGATTATCTCTTTTGTTAATAATGTCAGAACTAAAGATGGCGGAAGTCATGAGACAGGTTTAAAGACGGCTTTGACTAAAGTTTTTAACGAATATGCCAGAAAATATGGTATCCTTAAGGAAAAGGACGCTAATTTAGAAGGCGTAGATATCAGAGAAGGCATTAGTATAATCCTATCTGTTAAGATACCAGAAAACATCTTACAATTTGAAGGTCAGACAAAAGGTAAATTAGGAACCCCACAAGCCAAATCGGCTGTTGAAAATGTCCTGGCTGAAAAAATGATGTTTTTTCTAGAGGAGAACAGAGCCCTGTCATCGATGATTCTTGAAAAAGTTTTAGTGGCTTTAAGAGCTAGAGAAGCAGCTAGAAAAGCTAAGGAAGAAGCGAGAAATACCAATAAGAAAAATAAAAAAGAACAAAACCTTAGTGGTAAGCTTTCGCCATGCCAAAGCAAAAATAAAGAACTTAACGAGCTTTATCTGGTGGAAGGTGATTCAGCTGGAGGTTCAGCTAAAAAAGGTCGTGACCGCCATTTTCAGGCGATTTTGCCTTTAAGAGGAAAAGTTATTAACTGTGAGAAAGCCAAAGTCAGCGATGTCCTTAGAAATGAAGAGATAGCTACGATCATCTATACGATTGGTGCTGATTTCGGCGAAGATTTTGATATTAAAAAATGTAACTATAATAAAGTAATCATTATGACGGATGCCGATACAGATGGAGCTCATATTCAAGTTTTGCTCTTGATGTTCTTTTTCCGCTTTATGCCGGATTTGATCCGTCATGGTAAACTTTATCTGGCGATGCCGCCTTTATATAAAATCAGTAAAAAAACTAGCAAAAAGGATGTTAGTGAATATGCCTGGACCGAAGATGATTTCCAAAGATTACTTAAGGAACATCCAAATTCAACAATTCAGCGCTTCAAAGGTTTAGGAGAAATGAATGCTGATCAGCTTTTTGATACAACAATGAATCCCAAAACCAGAAACTTAATTAGAATCAATATCGATGATTTTAATGAAGCTGAAAAACAAATGACAATCCTGATGGGTGATAACTCTGAAATCCGTAAAGAATGGATTGAAAATAATGTTTCATTTGTCACAGAAGATAATTTTGTGATTAAGGAGGCGTTATAATGCCAAAAAAAATAACTGAACAATTAGAGATTATTGATCGGATAATTGACGAAAGATTAGAAGACGTTGCGGCTGAACGTTTCAAAAGATATTCAAAATATACAATTCAGGATCGGGCTTTACCAGATATCCGTGACGGGCTCAAACCTGTGCAAAGAAGAATATTTTATGCGATGGACCAAATGGGTCTAGCTTCACATAAGCCTTATAAAAAGTCTGCTCGTATTTGTGGCGATGTTATGGGTAAATATCATCCGCATGGTGAATCCGCAATCTATGAAGCTTTAGTCAGAATGAGTCAAGATTTTAAAATGCGCGAATTATTAATTGATATGCAAGGTAATAACGGTTCAATTGATGGAGATCCAGCGGCCGCAATGCGTTATACAGAAATCAGACTTTCGCCATTAGCGGAAAGATTATTAGAAAATATTGACAAAAATACCGTCGACTTTGTACCTAACTTTGATGATAGTGAAACAGAGCCGGTTGTTTTACCGACTCGATTTCCAAATTTGCTTGTTAATGGGGCTAATGGTATCGCTACTGGTTATAAAACCATCATCCCTCCGCATAACCTTGGTGAGGTAGTAGAAGCTTGTATTGCGCTAATAAATAATCCTGATGCGACTTTAGAAGATTTAATGCATTATGTTAAGGGTCCGGATTTTCCAACGGGCGGGATTATTCAAGGTGTTGCCGGAATCAAAAAAATCTATGAAACGGGCGACGGTAAAATTATAATTGCTTCCAAAACAACTTTTGAAGAAATTACTAAGGGCCAATATCGGATTGCGATTTCTGAAATTCCTTTTGAAGTCAATAAAGCTGACTTAGTGCGTACAATTGATCAGTTAAGGATTGATAAAGTTTTAGAAGATATCTTAGAAGTAAGAGATGAATCCGATAAAGAAGGTTTAAGAATTGCGATTGATTTAAAGAAGAATGCTAATCATGAAATGACGCTAAATTATCTTCTGAAAAAAACCGATCTTTCTATTTCCTATAATCCGCTTATGATCGCTATCAGCAATCGTAAACCGATAAAATTCAGCTTAAAACAAATCCTTAGTGCTTTTATTAACCATCAAAAGGAAATTGTGACTAATCGTTCTAACTTTGATTTGAATAAAGCAACTAACCGTTTGCATATCTTAGAGGGATTAATTAAAGCTGTTTCAATTTTAGATGAGATAATCGCGATTATCAGAGCTTCTAAAAATAAAGCTGATTCCAAAATTAATCTTCAAAACCGTTTCGAGTTTACAGAATTACAAGCCGAAGCAATCGTTACCTTACAACTTTATCGTTTAAGTTCAACAGACATTGTTTTACTGCAACAAGAAGCTGATACGACGCTTAAACTAATTGCTAAGTTAAAGAAAATTCTGGAAAATGAGAAAGTTTTATTAGCAACTATTAAAGATGAATTAACGGAAATCAAGGAATTATTTCCTTCGCCGCGCAAAACGGAAATTGAAGATGAGGTTAAAGAAATCAAAATCAATAAAGAAGAACTTATCTCTAGTGAAGATGTTTTTGTGCAAATTACCAAAGATGGTTATGTTAAACGAGCTAATTCTAAAAGTTTCAAGACGGCTAAAGAAAACGGCATGAAAGAAAATGATGCGGTTTTATTCTTAAAAGAAGTTAATACTAAAGATACGCTTTTAATGTTCACTAATTTAGGGAACTATATCTTTATGCCAGTTTATCAGCTTGAAGAACAAAAATGGAAAGATATCGGTACCTATATCAGCAATCTAGTCCCAACCGGAAAAGATGAAAAGATTATCGATTGTTTTGATATCCGTGACTTTGACCAACCAGAGCACTTGTTATTTACGACCAAAAACGGATATGTCAAACAGATTGTTTTAAAAGAATTGCTTGTGACCCGTTACTCCAAACCAGTCAGAGCGATTAAGTTAAACGCTGATGATCTTGTTGTCAGTGTTGATAAAATACTTTATCCTCAGGAAGTTTTAATTACCACAACAAGAGGTAACATAATCCGCTTTCTAGCTAATGAGATTGCAGTTTTAGGGACTAATGCGGCTGGCGTTAAAGGTATGAATTTAACTGATGGCGATACATGTAGCTGTGGCATTTATGTTAAAAACAAAGATGACTTTATCATTTTAACGCAACGCGGCTTCCTTAAGCGGGTTAAGGTTTCAGAAGTCCGTTTAATGCGTCGGGCGCGATCAGGCTCCAGAATTATCAAAGAGATTAAGACTAATCCGCATTATTGCGTCAGTATCGCTAAAATGACGGCTAGTCAATATAAAGAAGATACTAAGGTCAAAGTCATAACCAGTCAGACTAACTTCTTTACAAGTTGTTTTAACTTAAAGTATTTGCCTACAGAGCTAGGGAAAGAATTTGTTCCAGAAAAGGAATACGGGACTTCCTTAAAGCTTTTAATTGAAACCGCAAATGGTCCGGAAACTAATGAACCTATTGCCGAAAATAATGGTGAGGAAATTATTCGTCTGATTAAAAAAGAGCCTGAAAAAGATTTAGATATCTTTAAAGAACTAGATGAGGAATTAAAAGTTTCCAAAGAAAAGTCCAAAAAGTTTAAGAACCTGACGATTTTTGATGACCTGTTCGATGATTAAAAAATAAAAAGGAGAGATGTTAGAATGTTTGAAGTTAGTTTTCTTGGCAAAAAACAAACATTTGATAAAAAAATTCGTCTTGGCGATCTTTTAACTAATAAAGAAAAAGACAAATATTATGTCGCAAAAGTTAACAATGCCTTAAGAGAGTTAAACTATGAATTTGCCTATAATGCAAAAGTTGAATTTCTGACAGCAGCTGATTATGATGTTTCCCGAGTTTATGAAGCATCCTTGCGTTATCTTATCTCAATGGCAGCCTTTGAACTTGACCCAACTATGCAATTAAGCTTTGATTATTCTGTAAGCCGAGCTTTATATTGTGAGATTCGTAAGTCAGAAAAAAAGGTCGATACTGCTTTTTTGGAAGCACTGCAAAAAAAAGTTTTACAACTTGTTAAACAGGATTATCCGATTAAGCGGATTACGGTAACTAAGGATAAAGCGCTAGCAATTTATGACCAATTCCATTTTTACGATAAAGTTGAAGTCTTAAAATACCGGGAAAATGATTTTGTTCATTTGTATGAATGTAATGGTTATTATAATTACATGTATTCCTTAATGGTCAACAGGACTGGTGTTTTAAATAAATTTAAGTTTCGTTTGTATAACCCAGGCTTTATTATTCAGTTTCCAAGAAGCGAAAGTGAGGGTTTAATTCCGGAGTTTGTTGATGATGTGCAGTTTGGTAGAACGTTAAGGGAAGAAAAGAGCTGGATCCAAATCGTTGGCGCTGAAACAATTGCCGAAATAAATGCCTACAAAAAAGAACGTCGCTTAAGTGATTTTGTTAATATGTGTGAAACAAGACATTCTAATATGATTGCGGAGCTTGGTGTTATCATTAAAAGCCAAATGGAAAATCTTCGTTTGATTTGTGTTGCGGGTCCATCCTCAAGCGGTAAAACTACATTTACAAACCGTTTAAGAATTGAACTTCTAACAAGAGGCATTAAACCATTTTTAGTTTCAATTGATGATTACTATAAACCCAAGGCAGAAGCACCTAAAGATGAATTCGGTCAACCAGACCTTGAGCATCTTCATGCTTTAGATGTTGAATTATTTAACAGCGATTTACAAAAGCTGATTTCTGGTGAAGAGGTTTCCTTGCCAAGATTTGATTTTAAACTCGGCAAGCGCAGTTTTAGGACGCCTGTAAAGGTTTCAGAAGAGATGCCGATTCTTATTGAGGGCATTCATGCTTTAAACGAAGAATTGACAAGTTATATTCCGCATCACCAAAAATATAAAATCTATATTTCTCCGCATCCGCAATATCATATCGATTATCATAACCCGATAAGTATAACCGATATCCGATTATTAAGAAGAATCGTCAGAGATAAGGAATACAGAAATACAGTTCCAGCTGATACTTTAAGAATGTGGCCTTCAGTAAGGCGAGGTGAATTCAAATGGATTTATCCGAACCAGGAAACAAGCGATTACGTTTTTAATAGCGAGCTTACCTATGAGATCGGAATTCTTAAGAAGTATGCTTTAGAAGCCTTAGAAGCAATCAGCCGCGATCATGAGTTTTATATAACGGCTAATCGTTTAGTAAAATTTTTACGTTATTTTGAAGATATTGATGATAAGTTTGTCCCAGCAAATTCCCTGCTTAAAGAATTCATAGGCGGTTCCTCGTTTTATTACGATTAAGCTATGCATTGTTTAAATAATATGGACCGGATCATTTTAAAGATTGATCTGGTATTGGATATGATTCGTTTATATGAATTCAAGGGGAAGAATTTTTATTATCATGAAGTCTTTGAAACTAATGCTGAGAAAATCGCTAATCTGGTGATTAACCGGGACGTTAGTTTCTTTATTAAAATATTTGAACTAGATATAACTGAACATCGTTTGAAATTGATTTTAGAAAAGAATGCAACTCCTAAAAATAAAATAGAGATGTTCGCGGATAATCTGCGCAAAAGCTTTATCTATCTTCATAGTGCAATTTCAAACTTTGAGCTCTTGCCAAATGTCATTCAGGATTTCGCTAATATGATTTATAAGGGCGTTGATAAAATTTCTTATAAAGAAGAGATCACAACAACCCATCTTGGACTGACAGAAAGAAAAATTACTTTGAAGCGAAATGACCTTGAAGAACTGACAAATCAGTTTATGGAAAAACTAGCTTCTAAAAATTTTGAGCTTACACTTTTGATCACAAACTTTTATGTTGATTTTATTAACATGCAAGTTTTTAGAAATCACAATGAAGAAATAGGTTTGATTTTACTTTACATTATGTTGTTTAAAGAGAAGTTTGAACCGTTTCGATTTGCCAGCTTTTTTGAGGCTTATTTTAATAACCTTGCGGCTTATAAAAAAGCGACGATGCAAGCGAGTTTTAATTGGGAAGAAGGCTATTCACAAACTGAGCCTTTAAACCGGCAAATTATTAAGACACTTTTGGAATGTTATCAAAAGATTGAACACGATATGGAAGACTATCTTTTTGATCAGAATATTAAGAAGCGCGACTTTCTGGAAAATGCCATTATCAACGGCAAAGAGATTTTTACAAAAGAAGAGCTTGTCAAGAAATTTCCTTATGTCAGCATCTCAACAATCGACAAGACACTAAAACGTCTGAAAGATGAAAATAAGATTCGTCCCCTTGGGACGGGTCGAAGTGCCAAATGGATCAGGCTTGTCAAACCGCCAGAAAAATTTCGCCGCGAGAATTACCAATTTACGATTGATGATTTTGCGAATGAAGAAACAGCCTAATAAAAAAATAAATCTCAGTGATTAAAATTACTGGGATTTTTTCTTTTTAAAAAGTAAAAAAATGAGGCGCATTTAAACGAATTGAGATGGATGATTTATCAGAAATTAAATTTTCGATTTAAATTTCATTTTCATAAATTTCTCGAATTTTTATGATTTTAAGCATAAAAAAAATATGAAAGCAAAAAAGCTTGTTTTCATAAAACGGCATTTTTATTTAATTTAAATAAATAGAATATAGACGTTTTCAATTTTCAAGACAGCAGAAGCCTACAGCAAATATAAGGCCAAAAACGTAATATAAGCCTTAAATAACCTGAGGAAGTACATTATAAACTAATTGAATCCTCGATTTGAAATTTATTGTCGAGTTTCAAAATAAACATATCATTTTTACGCAAAATGCGTAGTTTAGCGGAAAATTTCGGCGGCTATTCAGGCGCTTTATATCGGAAGAGAGGGCATTTAATAACCATTATAATGTTTCTCTCTTTATTTTCTAATTATTGTATTTGTTCCGATAATATATATTATGTAAACCTTAATATAGTGCAATAACTATGCGGGTTTGGTGTATTTTGTGGGAAAGTTGATAACTTTTATTTTGTTAACTTTGGGCTTTTTCGTTTGAAAATTAATTAATGTCATTATTCTCGACTGATTTCGGGCCAATTGATAATTAATATATTCGATTTCGATAGTTTTGATTAAAACCATGATTTTAGGCATTTAAACTAGATCGATTTAAAGAGATTGAGCTTTATCTTTTGTATATGAATGGGTTATTAATTGTTATATTATCTTAATGAAAGTTAATGAAAACAATGAAATAATTTTCAGAAATTGGATTTAATTGTGAAACTAAAATAAACAATAAGTACATTAAAATGCTATGCTGTTGTCAGGCAATCCATTCACATTATTTTACTAATTTGTCTTTTTCATAAAAATCGAGATGTATGAATATTCAGTTTTTAATAACTCGATTCGTTTAAATGCGTCAATAAAATTAGCTTAAATGAGCTCGTTAATAATCTCTGATTTAAGTAAATAAATTAAGAAATTATGATGATCAGAAAATGAATGCTTTTGATTTTGAAGAAAGAAAAAAGCTATTAACTTAATTTTTGAAGCTCTGTTTTATTGAGCAATTAAGACCGATTGGTAATCCTGATTTCGAACTATTATTTGTTTTGCTGGAGTGAAGTAAATTCAATGCGGTTCACAAAATGAGATTGTGTTTGATTAGCTAGCCACTCTTTTAAATCATTTATATTTTTAATATTTTATTATGATCAGCTAATTTGAATGATGCATTATAAGAAATTGAAAATCAGTTTTTTAGTTTTTTCTTGTTTCGATTAAGGCTTTTATTAACCTGGGGTTAGCCTTAAATCAGGGACTAAAAACAAGCTTCAAAACAGGCGTTTTTTTCGATCATTTTATTTGAAAAAATCTGCTGTTTTTAAAGCCTGATTCTTCTTCATTTTTTGGGCCAAAAATCATCTCATAAAGTTTATGTTTTTTGAAGATTATTTTATGCCTTAAATTGATTAAATCTTAGTTGAAAAATTTGACGAATTTTGTAATTTTAAAAAGCTTATCTAATGCCTTATTAAATGCCGTAATCTGATTATTGATATTAGATTGTTTTTGAAATTTTTTTATTTACCATACATGCCCTATTTTATTGACAAGAAATTAATATAAAAATAATCGATAGATTATAAACAATCGAAACCGCAAATTAAAGGATTTAGGTGATTTCGATTTAAACTAATAATTTAATTATTTTAAATAAAAAACAGATCTGATTACTAGCTTAAAAGCCTAATAAATCGGATCTGTTTGTTAATGTAGTTTTATTAAAATGTTCTAAATCAGCAATTGAAAAATTTGACGAATTTTGTAATTTTGAAAAGTCTATCTAATGCCTTATCAAATTCTATAATCTGATTATTGATATCAGATTACTTTTGAAATTTTAAAATTATGATATAACTATTTGCGTTTAAGATCTTTTAAAAAGCTCGTGCCAATTGCTGGTTTCTCTAAATCAAAGTTATCCGCAATCGTCGCACCAACATCCGCAAAAGAGTCTCTGGTTTTAAAATTGATTGCTTGCAGATTAGGATTATAAACAAGTAACGGAGCGTACTCTCTTGTATGATCTGTTCCTTTATGACTAGGATCATTTCCATGATCAGCCGTCACAATTAATAAATCATCAGGGCCGATTTTAGCAAGTAAGATTTCTAACTTTTTGTCAAATTCCTCTAAGCACTCAGCGTAACCTAATGGATCACGTCTATGCCCGTATAAAGCATCAAAATCAACAAGATTAGTAAATACCAATCCTTTAAAACTTTTTTCAGTGAGGGCAATTGTTACATCCATTCCCTCATCATTCGTGCTCGCCTTATGGCTTTCTGTGATTCCATAACCATCGAAAATATCTTTAATTTTACCGACTGAAATAGAGGCTAATTTATTTTCTTCTAAACTATTTAGGACCGTTTTGGCAAAAGGTTTTAAAGCATAATCATGGCGATTTTGAGTTCGTTTAAAGTTCTCTTTAGAGTCACCGGTAAAAGGACGGGCAATAACTCTACCAACTTTCCACTCCTCTTTCAAAGTGATCTTACGGGCAATTTCACAAACTTCGTATAGTCGATTTAAGGGAATAACATCTTCATTTGCGGCTAACTGTAAAACTGAATCAGCTGAAGTATAGATAATAAATTCTTTTGTTTTTAATTGTTGCTCGCCAAGCTCCTTAATTATTTCAGTTCCGCTAGCGGCGATATTGCCAATGAATTTTTCGCCAGTTTGCTTTTCTAATTCTTGGATAAGTTCATCAGGAAAACCTGTATCGGTAAAAGTCATAAATGGTTCTGTAACTTTTAAGCCCATTAATTCATAATGGCCAGTCATCGTATCTTTTCCCTTGGAAATCTCAGCTAAGCGACCATAAGAACCAATTGGACTAGCCTCCTGATAACCTGATAAAACTGTTTCAATATTCCCTAAGCCAAGTGACTTTAGATTCTTAATTTGCAGCTTCTTTTTAGCTTTCAAAACTGAATTCAAAGTATGAGGATTATCATCATTAAAGTCCTTCGCATCAGGCAAAGCGCCGACACCAACTGAATCGATGATTACTAAAAATATTCTTTTAAACTTCATAATTATTTTCAAACCTTCCTATTTTATTGATTCTTTTTAGTTTTTGCTTTTACAACATGAGGATGACTTGTCTCATAAATTTCTTTAAGACGTTTCTTGTCCAGATGCGTATATATTTGCGTTGTACTGATATCTTCGTGACCTAAAAGTTCTTGTACAAAACGTAAATCGACACCATTATTTAATAAATGTGAGGCAAAGGAATGCCTAATTGTATGCGGCGTAACATCTTTATAAACGCCAGCTTCAAGCGCGATTTTCTTTAAAAGTTTAAAAAAACCTTGTCTGGATAACCTCTTCCCGCTAGAATTTAAAAAAAGATAAGGTAAAGGTGCTTTAGATAATTTAGGTCTTACTTTAATAATATAATCTCTAAGCAAGTTCAAACAAGCATCATTTATTGGTAAGATTCTTTCCTTATCACCTTTACCACGAGCAATCAGATAACTTTGATTTATATGTAAATCAGAGGTTCTTAAGTCTAAAAGTTCAGAAACCCGAAGACCGGTTGCGTATAAGAGTTCTAACATTGCTTTGTTGCGCATGCCAAGTTCAGTATCTGTTTTTATTGAATCGAGAATCATAAATACATCTTCTTGATTTAAAACATTAGGTAATCTTTGTTCCTGTTTTGGACTTTTAAGGGTAAGTCCAAGATCTTCATCTGTCCAGGAATCTTTTCCTAGTGAAAGAAATTTATGGAGAGATCGTAAAGCTGAAATCTTTCTGGAGTAGGATGAAGCTTTTAAGTGATCCTTCTTTAAGGTATTTATATAATTCTTCAGATGAATTTCTTCAAGTTCCCGAAAACTTTTTAGTTTCGGATATTTCTTTAAATAATAAACATAAGTACTGATATCGCGTTCATAGGCTAATACAGTATTTTTAGCTAGACCTAATTCATTTTGAAGATAGTATTTAAATTCTTTAAACTCATGTTCAATAGCCATAATTTACCGCCTTATACGAATTTTTCAAAAACTTGATTAGAGATTAAAATTCCTTCTTCAGAAAGAAAGAGAAAACCATCTTGGAAAATCAACAATTTTTGCTTTATAAGTTCATTTACTATTGGATAATCCCTAAAAAAATCAATGTTGTATTTTAGATTAATCGCTACTATATTAAGTCCGGTTAAAAGCCTAAGGCCAAGAATTATCTCATAAGTCAATTGATCTTTTATAGTAAGTATTTCTTCAGACATAATTGGGCTTATTCTGTAATCCTTAAAATAATTGTTATTGTTATAACGAACATTATCAAGATAACCAGCTGCGCCGACACCGATTCCAATATATTTTTGATTGCGCCAGTAAAGAGTATTATGGAATGACTGATAATTATCTTTAGCAAAATTACTAATTTCATAATGAGTAAAATTATTATTTTGTAAATTTTCTTTAGTTGTCTGGAAAAATTCAACAGATAAATCTTCATCAATTATTTTGTATTTATTTTTTTCAATTTCCAATTTAAGCATAGTTTTATCTTCAATCGATAAGCCATAATAGGAAATATGTTGGACATCTAAGTTGATAACTTCATTTAAATCAGCTTTCAAATCGCTTATTTTTTGCGTTGGAATCGAATGAATCATATCAATACTGATATTATCAAAACCAGCTTCTTTTAGACTTTTGACAGCTTTTAAAACCAGCTGTTTATCATGATTACGTTTAAGTATTTTTAATAGTTCAGGCTGAAAACTTTGAACACCGATGGAAATGCGATTTATCTGATGTTTTTTTAAAATTTTGATTTGATTTTCTGTTAATAATTCTGGATTAATTTCGATAGTAAATTCTTTCAAATGCAAGCCTTCGATACTGATATAAGATAATAATAAATCCAGCTCTTCATCACTTAATGAGTTGGGAGTTCCACCGCCAATATATACCGAACAAACTTCAAAGAAATGCTTACGATAACTTTCCATTTCTACTTTTAAGGATTGCAGATATTCTTTGATCATTTCTCTTGAATTGGCAATCCGTTTAGGAAAATCACAGTATGAACAAATTGTCTGGCAAAATGGTATATGAATATATAGACCTAACATTTACTTTCCTCCCGGCTGTGAAAAAATGTGAAAAAAATCGTAAAATAGTTGACTTTAAAAGCATTATTAGATATAATATAAACGAGTAATATTATTGAAAAGAGGTAAAAAGCTTGAGAAAATTTATTTTTATATTAGAAATTGTCTTATTTCTGACGTTAGTTGTCAGTATGTCATTATATGCTTTAAGAATATTTGGTGTCTTAGCACACTTCTTTTCCTAAATATTTTAAATTTAATTAATAAAAAACTCCCTTTCCGGGAGTTTTTCTTATTGAGAATTCCCAATTTTACTCTCTAATCTTCATCGTTAGCCAAGATAGCCATAAAAGCTTCTTGTGGAACTTCAATACTACCAACGGCTTTCATCCGTTTTTTTCCGGCTTTTTGCTTATCTAAAAGCTTTTTCTTACGGCTAATATCACCACCATAACACTTAGCTAAAACGTCTTTGCGTAAAGCCTTAATTGTGCTTCTGGCAATTATTTTATTATTTAAAGAAGCCTGTACTGGCACTTCAAACTGCTGTCTTGGAATTAAATCCTTAAGTTTATCAGTAATAATCTTTCCGCGATTATAAGCAAAATCTTTGTGAACGATAACGGACAAGGCATCTACTATTTCGCCATTAAGAAGAATATCCATTTTCTGGAGTTTTGATTCTTTATATTCGCCCATTTCATAATCAAACGAAGCGTAGCCCTTAGTAGCTGATTTTAAGCGATCAAAAAAATCATAAACGATTTCTGAAAGCGGAATTTCATATTTAATTGTAACTCGGCGTTCGTTAAAATATTGGATATCAATAAAAATACCGCGCTTCTTCTGACAAATTTCCATAATTGGTCCAACATAATCAGTCGGAGCCATAATGGAGGCTTTTACATAAGGCTCTTCTATATAAGAAATTCTTTGTGGTGGTGGTAGTTGGGCAGGATTATCGACTTTAAGCATTGTCCCATCAGTTAAATAAACATCATAAATAACCGAAGGCGCTGTCGCAATCAATTCAATATTAAATTCACGATTTATACGCTCTTGAATAATATCCATATGTAATAATCCTAAAAAACCAGTCCGAAAACCAAAACCTAAGGCCTGAGAGGTTTCTGGTTCATATAATAAGGATGCATCATTAAGTTTAAGTTTATCTAAAGCATCTTTTAGCGCAACAAATTTACTAGCATCAATCGGATAAAGTCCACAGAAAACAACTGGATTTAAAATCCGATAACCAGGTAAGGCTTTATTTGTAGGATTAGTTGTCGATGTAATTGTATCACCGACCCGAACGGTATTTATTTCTTTGATTGAAGCCGTTAAAAAGCCAACATCGCCAGCAGTTAAAAAGTCTCTTTTTTCTTCTTTCGGAGTCATTACGCCAACATCAATAACTTCATAACTAGCACCAGTTGCGATCATTTTTATTTTATCACCCTTACGAATTGTCCCATTAACAACTCTGATATAAGGAATAACACCGCGATAAATATCATATTCCGAGTCAAAAACTAAAGCTTCTAAGGGAGCGTCAATCTTTCCTTCGGGAGCTGGAATATATTTAACGATATTTTCTAAGATTTCCGGAATACCTATTCCTTCTTTGGCACTCGCAAATACTAAGCCTGAAGTATCTAGGCCGATTGTTTCTTCAACTTCTTTTTTGATTCTTTCCGGATCAGCTGAAGGTAAATCAATTTTATTGATAACTGGCACAATCTCTAAATTTGCATCTAATGCTAAATAAACATTAGCTAATGTCTGAGCTTCAATTCCTTGTGAGGCATCAACGACTAAAATTGCCCCTTCACAAGCTGCCAGTGAACGGCTGACTTCATAAGTAAAGTCAACGTGACCCGGTGTATCAATTAAATGAAAAATATAGTCTTCACCATTTTTAGCTTTATATTTAAGCTGTACGGCATTAAGCTTAATAGTAATGCCTCGTTCGCGTTCCAGTTCCATAGAGTCAAGAAGCTGGTCCTTTTTTTCCCTTTGGGTAATCATACCAGTAACTTCTAAAATTCTATCAGCTAGTGTAGATTTACCGTGATCTATATGCGCTATAATCGAAAAATTTCGAATATTTTTTTGTCGTGCTTTAAGTATTTCCAATTCTTTTTGGTTCATATATTGAGTCCTCTTTCAGATAAGCATAAAATTCATCTAGGAATATTATAAGTAAATATCAACAAAAAGTCAATAAAACAGCCTTAAATAATAGAATTATTTAGATAAAAATAAATAAAAAAAGAGAAATAATCAATTCTCTTAATCCTTTATGCTGAAAATTTAATTGCTATTATATCATTATTATTTTTAAGTTGTTCTAAATCTCGGTTTATTGACCAAATTAAATTTGTATAGTCTTCTTCTTGACTAAAATACTTTTGTTTGTTTGTCTCTAGGTATTGAATTAACTGAGGTGTGAGGTGAGATATAGTATCATATAGGTCTTGCATTACAGATGCATAATACATTTCACTGCTAATTGCTAGCATCTTTCCTGAAGAATGAATAATCATACTTGCATTAGCAAAAGCATCATACCTTTGACTTTGACCAGCAAAAGCCTGCAATCCATTTTTAAAGTTTAATTCATATGATTTATTGAATTCGCATTTAAAGTCATCTATCTCAAGTAGCCAACCATAATTAATGTAGTTGCGACGTTTTTTTTCTCCCGAGTCCTTCATCTTTCCTTTAAGCTCTTCTTCTAATTCTTTATTATCGTACCACTGAAGATTATAAAATCTTTGATGATTCCAATATGCATCAATTGCAGATTCATCACTTTTCAATAATACAGTAATAATGCATTCTTGCTCATGAAGTTGTCTCCACAAAGGAACTGCAGAACTTCCTTGTCCTTCTGCGATTAAATTTACGATTGCTTTAACTGCGCTCATAAAATAGATTATTAAAGTTGAAATTATACATTGTTGTTTATTTGTATATTCTGCCATTTTTGCTATTATTCTGTCTGCGAAAATTTTATATACAATTATTTCGGGGGAGTTCATTGTTGCTTCTGTCAAAAAATTTACCTTGTGCAAGTCACCAACCAAGATATTTCCTGATACAACATTAATTAATTCAGCTTGATATTCCTTGGAATTTTGTTTAGCTATTCTTTCTGCATCGCCTAAATATGAAGTATAAAAGCGATGATAGTAGTATATTTGTTCAATAATCCTACCTTGCTCCATTGTGTCATAAGTAATATCAAAATCTAAAGGATTTATTGAAAAATCAAGAAGCTTGCTATGACATTCTTTCAAAACTTCAAAAAAAATATTTTTTACAAATTTCTGTTTAACAATGCCTTTCATATTCCTGTGTTGAATTTTTTTCCACTGATAATCGAACATTTGCTCAAAAATGACATCTGTAATTTTTTTCATATCTTGTATAGGATCTAACATTTTCATCATTTTAATATGCCCCTTTATTACAAATATATCATTTATGAAATTAATATGCAAGTATAATCGTTCGACATATAAAAAAACTGCCTCAGTTTTAATCTAAAGCAGTTTATTAACTATTTACTTTCCAAAAGCGCAACAAGCTCTTCAAGACTTTTCTTGCCAAAGATTACTTCCTGATCGTTAATAATCAGGGCAGGCACACTCATAATACTATGTTGATCGCGTAAGTCCTTAAAATACTTCAAATCAATCATTTCGGCACTTATATTTTCGTTTAAAGCGCTTAAACGATTTACAGCTTGTACGACATCTGGACACATTGTACAAGATAAAGAAATGCCGACTTTTAAATTTAGCTTTTTATTTAATAATTTAATTCTTTGAAGTAAAACTTCATCGATTCTCTGGCCTGGACCCGCAACATTATAGATAGCTAGAATGAAAGACTCTAACTCATGCCCGCCAGGGACACCAGAGAAACTAATCCGGCTATAGTTACCATCTTTATCAAATATGGCTATCAAAGGATAGCTTCCAACCCCTATTTTAGCCTCTAATTCAGGCTTTTCGCCCTGATAATGAATATTGATGCTAACTTTGTTAGTAAGCGCCTTAAAATCGGTTAGGAAAGCCTTAATATTAGTAGATAGTTCGTTATCTTTTAATAATATAGCATTTAAGGTTACTTTGCTTTCACAACGATCCATAACATATCTAATCTGATTTTTAATTTCATCGCTAAAAAAATCTTCCTGAACTTGCTTGCTTTCTTTGTTCTCAATAACAATCCCAAGTTTTTCTTTTGTCTGTTCGATATATTTCTCGGCACTAGTTGAGGCAATTGCGCCATCAGAAGTGGCGGTTACTAGTTGCCTAAGTCTTTTTGGCCTTAAATCACCAGCTACATAAATACCAGCTATATTTGTTTCCATTTCCTCATTGCCAAGAACATAACCTGCTTTATCTGTTTCAATTGAATCGCGGATAATATCACTGATAGGTTCATAACCAATAAAAACAAAAATTCCAAAAGTTGTCTCTGATTCAAAAACCCAACTTTCTTTAGTTTGATTATTAATAAACTTAGCCTTCTTTAAAACATTTTCACCACGGGCATAAACAATTTCTGTATTATATTTAACCTCAATTTTTTTATTACTTAAAACCTTATCGATGATTGTTTTTGAACAAGTGAATTCAGGTTCCCTAACGATAATTGTAACTTTACTAGCAAATCTAGTTAGATAGATTGCTTCTTCGGCTGCCGCAAAACCACCACCGATCACAAAAACTTCCCTGTCAGTAAAGAATTCGCCATCACAAGTTGCACAATAACCAATACCTCTGCCAGCAAATTCAACTTCACCTTCAAAGCCTAGTTTACGGGGTTTTGCGCCTGTTGCAACAATAACAGCAATTGCTTCATAATTGTGGTTTGAACTAGTTTTAAGTTTTTTGACATCACCTTTGAAATCTACTTCTGTTACATCTTCAAAAACAAATTCTACGCCAAAATTAACTGCTTGTTTCTTCATCTCCATCGTTAAGGCTGCACCGCTTGTTGAAAATACTCCCGGATAATTTACAACTTCGGCAGTTATTTTTATCTGACCACCAATATCCGATTTTTCCAGCACTAAAGTTTTTAATTTAGCCCGACCCGCATAGATAGCCGCACTTAGTCCTGCTGGACCGCCCCCAATAATTATTAAATCATATAAGTTATTCATAGTCTCACCTTCCTTATTAAATAATAAAGTCACAGGCTAATATTGCCTGTGGCTTAACAGTAATTATAATTTACCGATTAAATCCAAGCTCGGCTTTAATGTTTCAGCGCCTGGTTTCCATTTAGCTGGACAAACTTGATCACCGTTTTTAGCAACAAACTGAGCTGCCTGGACTTTTCTTAAAAGCTCAGCGGAATCTCTTCCGATATTATTAGCGTTAACTTCATAAGAAACAATTTCTCCGTTTGGATTAACGATGAAAGTTCCTCTTAAAGCTAGCCCTTCTTCTGGAATAAGTACTTCAAAATCCTGTGAAATTTTGTGTGTTGGATCCGCAAGCATCGGATATTTGATTTTTTTAATCGTATCTGATGTATCATGCCAAGCTTTATGAGTGAAATGTGTATCAGTTGATACTGAATAAATTTCACAACCAATTTTTGTGAACTCAGCATAATTATCGGCTAAATCACCAAGCTCTGTTGGACATACAAATGTAAAATCCGCTGGATAAAAGAAAAATACACTCCATTTTCCTTTGATACTTTCATTCGATACAGGCACAAATTCACCATTTAAATAAGCTGTTGCCTTAAATTCCCCTACCTTTTTACCAATCATTGACATATTATTTTCTCCTTTTTATTTTACGATAATCATACCTAAATGATAATCATTATCGCTTACTGTTAATATGATAACATATATTATTTTGCCTGTCAACACTTTTTTCAAAAAAAATAAAAAACTTAAGATTATTATTAACCGAGAAAAATAAATGATACTTTCTCTTTTGCTTTAAATACAATAAAGGCACCGCTTGTTACGGTACCTTTATTGTAAAATATTCTATAAGCCATGTTCTGTACTTTAATAAATAAAGTGATAATCATTTATCTGCATATTGCTATGCCTCTTGTCATCATTCATTTCTTTGACAAAAGTGCCCCTACCATATTTTGGGTTTCTAGCTTGAGGGGTTTACCGCGTTTCATTTTTCAGATTTCTCTAAAAACTCGTTTCTGTGGCACGTTATGAAGATTGATCGTTTCCTAAAGGAGGCAGATTTTTCTTCGCCGTCACTGAATTAACAGTGCTCTAAGTTATTGTTTTCTTAGACACAAACACTACAGCCATCGCAGGCTGTGCTAGCATGGACTTTCCTAACCTTAAAAAGGCTCGATTATCCGAATATTTCTATTATATTATAACAGAAAAACGATTAAAATAAAATATAAAAGCAAAAATTTTCATAAATTTAGTTTATTGATTTTCTTTTCGGTAACGCGAAAAAGCAAAAGAGAACAGCCCAACTGTGCCTAAAATTGCTAAACAAACAACTAATGTAAGATAAACATTACGAAAGTTAGCACTTGTTGTGACAGTAACCATAAAGTGACTTACGGCTTTATTACCATCTTCATCATAAGCAATTACTCCCATTCTGTAAGTTCCAGGAATATTTACTGGAAAAGTTCCAGTCAGAAATAATTCTTCAATTGGTCTGCCTTGATGATCAAAGGCTTTTATTCCCGCCAAAAAATCAATCCGGTCATTCATTCTGATTTCAAAATCCTCTACACCTTCAATTCTTGGCGCATAAGGACTTTCATTAACAAAATGCACTAAAACATGAAAATGAGAATTTGGTTCGTAAGCTCTGATTTCAATATTGAAGCCTAAATCAAGTTTAGTTGAACTTAATAATTGAGTGTACTCTTCTGGTCTTATTAAATCACCAGCAACAAATAAATCCTGATTATTAGTTAAATCCAGTAAATTAACGTTTAAGTTTCTGGATATAAGTTCTACAAGCTGATTATTAAAGTGAAAGCCATCACGAGCATTACCATAAAGAGTAATATTTGCCCGCTGTAGTCTGATTCCACTTTTCTCAAAACCAATATCAGGATTACGTCTAAAGCTATTTAATGGGGCATTAACGTCAAAATAATCAATCAAGATAAATTCCGAAAATAAATCGTAGTTGATATTAAAGTTTTGTTTATCAGTTACTAATATTAAATCGCCATCTTGAAAGCTTTTTAAGTTCAAATCACAGCTTCGATAACAAACTATCGGTTCTACCCAACCTAAAAGCAATTTATTTAAAGGATTATGATCACCATAAAGGCCATCCATAATATCTTCACCACGAAGTCTTTCAAAGGCATTTACACCTAAAAGTCTGCCAGTTTCACGAATTGCATAACTAGCACCATATTCGATAAAAAACTGATAACTCATAAAAACAAAATTATTTATTTTTGTCGGTGAATTTTGCGAGAAAGCATATTCTTTAGTAAAGGCTTCCCAAAAGGGATGATCTCTCTCAAAAGCTCGGTCATAAATAATATAAAGCGCATCAACATAACCATTATTATTAGCGTCAAAATCCGCAAGATCTAATTCGGTTGCGTTAAGAAATTCCTGAACCATCAACGATGATCCACGATTTAAAACAGTTCTTTCATAATCAAGATACGACCTGCTTAGTTGAAAAGGATTATAAATTTCAAAACTTAAATTTAATTTTCCACGCGAACTTTTATCATAGAATTGGCTAACTGATAAATTATTATATGCATTTCTGTTATTAAAAAGATTGTTAAGAGTCTCTATCATCTGGCTAGTATATTCTTCTGAACGTTCCTCAAAAAGCATAGGAATAACTAAACCTCTGACCTGACCTTCAGAAGGCATAACATAATTACCATTACTGTTATGAAGTTCCTGAAAGCTTTTTGGCATTTCACTGGCTTCAACTGTAACAAGTAAAATCATGGAAATTGATAAAATTCCCAATAGTAAAAATAATTTTTTCATCATTTTTACATAGCGTCTTTTCTAGATAAATCAACACGACCTTTTTCATCGATTTTGATACATTTAACTAATATTTCATCACCTAAAGAAACGACACTTTCAACAGTTTCAACTTTCTCTTTAGCTAATTTGGAAATATGGACTAAACCTTCACAACCAGGCCAAAGCTCTACAAAACAACCGAATTTTTCGATTCTGACCACTTTACCAGTGTAGATAATGCCAACTTCTGCGCTTTTTGTTAATGTTTCAATTCTAGCAATCGCTTTATCAATCCATTGCATTTCTGAATGCATAATATAGATTTTTCCATCTTGCTCGATATCAATTGTAACGTTGTTACACTCTTCAATAATTTTAGTAATAATTTTCCCACCAGAACCGATAACTTCTTTAATTTTTTCCGGATCAATCATCATTACTTTAACTTTAGGAGCATATTTACTTAATTCAGGACGAACAGTAGGAATTACTTCTTTCATGTGTTTAAGAATATCTAAACGACCAGATTTTGCTTGCGCTAAAGATTCTTTTAAAATCGCAGTTGTAATACCATCAATTTTGATATCCATCTGTAAAGCTGTTATTCCTTTTTCGGTACCAGCAACTTTAAAATCCATATCGCCAAGATGATCTTCCATACCTTGAATGTCAGTAAGAATTGTGTAGTTTTTGCCATCCATAATTAAACCCATTGCAATTCCGGCAACAGGAGCCTTAATTGGTACCCCTGCATCCATTAATGCCATTGTTCCGGCACAAATTGAAGCTTGTGATGTTGAACCATTAGACTCTAGAATCTCGGAAACAACACGAATTGTATAAGGGAATTCCATTTCATCAGGCATAACCTGTAAAAGTGCTTTTTCACCTAAAGCGCCATGACCGACTTCTCTTCTGCCCGGAGCCATATATCTTCCGGTTTCACCAACGGAAAAAGCCGGGAAGTTATAGTGTAACATGAAACGTTTTAAATCTTCATCTAAACCATCGATTCGTTGGTTATCGCTTTTTGCGCCTAAAGTAACAACGCTTAAACATTGAGTCTGACCACGAGTAAAGAGACCTGAACCATGTACTCTTGGTAATAAACCTACTCTTGAAGTAAGAGGTCTGATTTCATCACTTTTACGACCATCAGGACGCACTTTATCAGCCGTGATTAAGCGTCTGACTTCATCTTTTTCGATTTTATCTAAAGTTATTTTAACGGTTTTTAAATAAGCTTTTTTAGCTTCTTCATCTAAAACTGTTAATTTATCTAATTGCTTTGTAAAAACAGTTTGTTCGAAATGCTCTGTAGCATTAGCTTTGATTTCATCAATTTTAGCATATCTTTCTAACTTATCTTTAATTTTGATGGCTTTGATTAAATCCTTTGAAGCAAATTTGACGACTTCTTTAGCAACTTTTTCATCAACATTAAAAACTTCAAGATCCATTTTTTTAAGGCCGATATCTTTTTGGATTTTTAATTGAAACTGGATAAGTTTCTTAATTTCTTCGTGACCAAAAAGAATGGCATTAAGCATATCTTCTTCAGTAACTTCTTTAGCACCAGCTTCAACCATATTAATTGCTTCAAAAGTACCTGCAACCGTTAAATCAATATCAGAAATTAATAATTCATCTGGTGTTGGATTGATGATAAATTCCCCATTTATCCGACCAACAACAACCGCTGCGATTGGACCATTAAAGGGGATACAAGAAATTGATAATGCTAATGAACTACCAAATACCGATGTCATTTCCGGACTACAATCCGGATCATGACTTAATACATAGTTAATAAGTTGTACTTCATTACGAAAGCCTTCATCAAAAAGTGGTCTGATTGGCCTATCAATAGCTCTACCAGCTAAAATTTCCCGTTCAGTCGGTCTTCCTTCACGTTTTAGAAAACTTCCTGGTATTTTTCCAGCCGCATATAGCTTTTCCTGATAAACAACTGTCAATGGAAAGAAATCCAATGGTTTAGCTTGATTACTTACTTGAGCTGCAGAAATAACTACAGTTTCGCCATAATAAACTAATATTCCGGCACTTGCTTGTTTGGCAATTTCACCGACTTCAACAATTAGTTTTTTGCCTCTTAATTCATATTCATATGTTTTTTTCTTTTCAGTCATATAAATTCTCCTCATTTATACTTTTTATTATTATCAAACTATTATACCATAATATTATATATTATCCGTTTTTATTTGTCAAAAAGCAAAAAAAGAGCCTAAAGTTTGCTTTAGTTAGCAAATTTTTGCCTTAAAATAATAAAAGACCTCATACATAAGTATAAAGTCTTCTAGACTTAAAAATTAATCTTCCAATAACCGGATTTAGTAGAACCAACGCGCTCAATTATTCCTTTTTCTTTCATTTCTTTAATTTGATAATTAACTCCATCTCTAGTTAAATTTAAAGTTTGAGCTATTTCTACAATTGTTATATTTTTATTGGCAATTATCAAATCTAAGATTTTATTAGCGGTTTTTCGTTTAGTTTCTAGTGTAGTTTCTAGTGTAGTTTCTAGTGTAGTTTTTTCTTTAGTTGTTTTTTTTACGTTTTTATCAAACGGAATACTTACAATAATGGTGCTCTTACTAATATGATAAGACTGTTTTCCATAACTTTTAACTACAGCAGGTACTCCAAATCCCATTTGCTCCATTAAATTTAACTGTAAAAATATTTTAGATAATTCATCATTAACAGGTTTACTGACTCCGTTAAAAAAATCTTCTTCCGTTAAATTATTAGGAATCCCTCCGTTTGAAACAATCTCAATTCGATCGCTAAATACATAAACCGCCGGTGGAACTTTTTCAATCCACAAGTTATGCAAACAAGCATTGAACCAAGCTTCTCTAAAAGCCTCCATATCGAATAATCTTTCATCTATTCTATTTGGCGGCACTATTGTTGTCTTAGTAACATTTATTACATCACAATAATCAAAGGCTTTTTGCATAGCTAATAATAAACAAGTAAAGCCATACTCGTTTCTTTGAAGTATTTTACTTTTATCTGTTCCGTCAAACCTTGCGACTTTAATTGATAAATCATTTTCATCTGCCAATAGTTCTGCCAAATAATTATATTTTCCATCTTCGGTTCTTAGATTTAAATTTTCTTCGAATGTTTCTTCATTTATATGCTTTTTATTTTGTATAAAATAATTTTTCAAAATGCCAAATGTTAAATTCTTTCTGTGAGACGGAATTTCAGAAATAGTTGCTCGTTTTAAATTGTCAGAATTATATCTAATCGCAATTTCTTCATCATTTAAGCTCCTGCAACTAGTTCCAATCCTGACGTAACAACCGTTTGGAGATAAACCAAATTTTTTCAAATAATATAGATGCTTAATTCCCTTAATAACTCTAATTTCAACGACTAGTTTATTATTAATTAACTCAACAGAACTCTTAACTAATTCGGTTGCGGTAGGCAATATTTTAGTAGTTATTATATCAGCAATATTCCTTAATATTTCATCACTTCTATTTACACCGATAATATTACCAGTATCATCTATTCCAATATAAATAGTTCCACCATTAGTGTTCAAAAACGATATAATTTCTTTCTCAATTGTTTCAGAAAATTCTTTTTTTAATTCAACTACTTCAGATTCAATAAATTTCATCCTATTTCATCCCCATTCGTTATAAATATTATACTATGTTTGTATTACTTTAAAAAGTAATTTTTGGATTTTCAGCATTTTTTTCTTTGTTTAAATTAAAAAGAACTAATCCATTTAATCTGAATTAGTTCTTATAATTATATATTATCTTAATTTATCAAAAAACTTCTTAGCTTGCTTAACTGCACTATCAACAATTTCATCAAACTTCTTAGAATCAAAAAGTTTTAAATAGTTTCCATAACCATTATCGGAATTAATCAATTTTATTTCTTCCTCTTCAAATATTAAGGGCTCAAAACAAATATAATGCTCAGTCAGCTTTTTCTCTTTAATGCCGTAGTGTTTCCGAAGGTCATTTACTATTAATTTATCGCCAAAGTATTCTTGCTTTTTATTTAGCATCGCAAAACCGATAAAGGCACAAGGATCATGTTTATCCGCATTTAATTGCAAGACAACAGATACTCCAGCTTTCACATCTTTTTTTACTACATATGCAACATGAGCACAATCATCTTCAGCTTTATCAAAATCAAAATCGGTATAGTGTCTTTCTAGGTTGCCTCCAAACTTTTCATTAAAAGCTGTAAAAAATTTCTTTATAATTGCTTTTTGTTCATTCTTGCCATAAATACTAACGGCGTTCTTCATCCCTGTCCGCACTTTAATGGGTACATATCTTTGAAACTGCTTATAACTTTTCCAAATTTCCCATTTAGTTCCTAAACAAGTGCTTTGGGCAAAAAGATCACGGCTTTCATCGCGTTCAAATTCACTATCTTCCAACCATTTTAAGATATTGTAATACATCACATCACAATATTCTGCATCTGACTCCAAACCATGCATATAAGCATAGATTCCACCTTCAAAATCAACAAACTTATAAGGCGCAATCTCAGCTTCAGTAACATTATCATTTACCATGAAGTTCATACAAACCATACCACCATGAAAATCGGCACTTCGCTCAACATAATATATTGCCGAGTTGAAGAAAGCTTCTTTAAACAAATGTTTATTAGCCCAGGCCCATTGATTAAAGCCACCTTCATTCATAATATCATCATCCCACCAGACCCAGCCAGAAGTTACAGCCCTTCCAGAAGGTAAGTTTGTTATCATTACGTGCTGTTGTCTTTGCTTAAGCTTATCATGTACTTCTAATAATCGTATGAAACTAGATTTATTACCTTCATATTCCACATTAACAAGTTGTTGTTCAATTTCTTTGGCTGAATCATAAAGCTTTTTAACATCAGCTTCTTTATTGAAATCAATCTTTTCAATATGACGAATAAAAGTTAAAACAATTTGTTTCAATTCATGCAGCAGTGAAACTTCATTGTCAATGTCATCGACTTTTTTACTTAGCACATCCAAAACAATTTCACTGCCTGTTGAATTGAAAATTCGATTAATATCTTTAATACTAATGTTTAATTTTCTTAGAATCAATATTTGTTCCAACTTTTTTCCAGCTGTTTCATCATATAAACGATAGGCATAATCATTTGTACGACTACTAGTGATTAGTCCAATATCTTCATAATAACGTAATGTTCTTGCGGATATGCCATATTTAGTTGACATATCTGTAATCTTTGTTAGATTTTTCATTTTATTCTCCTGTTTTATTAGCATATCTTATTTTTCACGAATTTTAATCGGCACACATCTAAGTAATTGATGACAACCAAGACCTTCTTTAATTTCTGGGCAAGACCCGTAAATTTCCTGAGCTATTAAATAACGTGTTTTATCATATTCAAAATTGCTATTTTCAAGCCATTTCATAATTATGCGATACATCTCATCGCAGTATTCGGAATTCATCGGGTAATGTAATGCCGCATATAACCCTCCTACAAAGTCTATAAGCTCATATGGTGCGGCTTCATCACTTGTGACATTATCGTGTACGGTAATGTTCATGCAGGCTTTATCATAATGAAAATCAGCTCTTTTGTCAATGCAGTAAACAGGATTTTCGCCAAAGACCTCTTTACATAGATGCGTATTTTTCTTAATCCAACCTCCAAAATTATCTTCTTTAATTAAATTATCCCACCAAAGCCAACCAGATGTGATTGCCTTGGATTTTGGCAGGTTTATTAATAATACGCTTTCGTTAGATAATCTTTGATTATATTTTTCTGTCACCTCTAATAATCTGTTGATATCAGATGCAGTAATTTTTGATTCGGTTACCTTTATTGATTTTACTGTTATCATGTTTTTGTTTCCAGCAGTTACAGCCACGGGTGCGAAGATTTCAGCTTTTTCTGCGGCGGGCATAGCTGAAGGCCATACATGAGTATGGAAATGTTTGCCGTTGATGTAAATTTTGGCCTCACTATAATCTAGAACCCATGAAATTTCTGTATAATCATTCAAAGCTAATTTTTCCATGCGATACGATTTATGCTGACCTGTAAATATATCATTGGCATGGATGTAAAATAAACCATCAGTATCATGATTAAGGGCTAATCCGCCTTTATTATAGTGTAACCACATTTCGCTAGTTGATTTCAGTACAACATCCATTCTTAACGGAAGTTTGAAGCAATCACTGGTCTGAAGACCAATGTAATCCGCTTCTTCAAAACCTTCAGAAACAATAATCAGTTCTTTTTGGTCCGTTAAATAATATTTTCCTCTATAACCTCCTTCTGGTTCATCATCAAAATACCTTAAAGACATTTTTTCCAAATTCACGTTAGTAATGGATATATCCTGAATTTTTGTTAAATTACTCATTTTATTAACTCCTCCTGAATTTTTGTTTGAATCTATTTTAAATGCTTCCCCACAGTAAGAGTCAAGAGGTTTATTATTAAAAGTTCTTTTTTACTTATTATTTTAAAAAAAATTAATAAAAAAAGAATTAATCCAGCTATCCGAATTAATTCTTATTAGTTATTTACTTTGTTTATTGATACGAATATCAAGGCTTTGTGTAATAGCTTGATAACGTTTAAGATCTTCTCTTTGTAAGTAATTAAGAAGTCTTTTACGTTGTCCAATCTTTTGGAAAAGACCACGCTTAGAATGGAAATCATGCTTATGAACTTTTAAATGTTCCGTTAAAAGTGTCATTTCAGCAGTTAGAATCGCAATTTGAACAGCTGATGATCCTGTATCATTATCATTAATCCGATATTTTGCAATAATTTCCTGTTTTTGTTGTTTTGATAACATTTTTATTTCCTCCTTTAAATTTTTTTTATAACTTAAACCGAAATATGGGTTGGAGTTTCCCGTAACCTCAGAAATAAGCTTTAATAATTATACACTTTATTGCCTTAAAAAGCAAGTCTTTTTTTACATATTCTCTATAATTTATGAAATTCCGCAACATCAAGTACGAAAATTGTTGATCCACCAACATTAACTTCCATTGGTGTCGAGTTTAAAACCCCAAATTCGCTGACAACGGCATTAGGAACTAATTTTTTGCGTTTTGCAGAATCTCTTTGAATAATTTTAACGACATCAGGTACAGATTTATCGTCAACCCCGATAATCATTGTCGTATTACCACTTTTTAAAAAGCCACCTGTTGTTGCTAGTTTTGTGACCATAAAGCGATTGGCTATAAGTTCACTCATAACCTTATTCGCATCGTCGTTAGAAACAATTGCCATAACTAATTTCATTTATAACGCCTCCTGTTTTCCTTATTTTAACATAATTAAGCCAATTGTACAAGTATTATTGAAAATATATGCGTTTTCCTAGTAAATATACTTTTAGCTTGATTTCAAATTTTTTATAATATTTTTTTTATCATTATCAATAGCTTCTTTTAATGCTTCTAAAGTATTGAATTTTTTCTCTTCTCGGATAAAATTCAAAAATTCAACTTTTACTGTTTTTCCATAAATCTCCTGATTAAAATCAAAAAGATGTATTTCTAGTTTTTTATTTAGAGTACTGCTAACAGTTGGATTAAAACCAAGATTTGCCATTCCATCGAAACATTGATTATCTACCGTACATCTGACTTGATAGACACCGGCTTTAGGTAAAAAATAACCTTGATAATCAATATTAATCGTTGGAAAGCCAATTGTCCTGCCAAGCTTAAAACCTTCTACTACCTGACCTTCAATTTGATAATATCTCCCTAGGTATTTAGAAACTATTCTGATATCCTCATTAATTAATAATTCTTTTATTAATGTTGATGATATTCTTTGACCATTAATTTTTTGATCGTCAACGACATTTAAGCTAAATTCCTCTAAGTCTGTAATATTGCCTTTTCTTTGGTAACCAAAACGAAAGTCAAGACCGCAGGCAATTACTTTTATATTGTTTTTTTTAAGAAAGGCAATAAACTCTTCTTTACTTGCTTTCATGATATTAACATTATCGGTCAATATTACTAAATACTCAAAGCCTAAATCTTTTAGCAATTGAGCTTTTAATTCAACTGATGATAAATAATTATTGTTTTGTTCAAAAGTAATTAATGCTTTGGTTTTTTCTGTTAAGCTATTGATGATTTTTTGATGACCTAAATGAAGACCGTCAAAAAAACCAATTGCACAACTTAATTCAACGCTTTCTTGATTGAATACAGTTAATTGTTCTAGTTTTATTATTTTCATAACATCACCAAAGGTCGGTATTGATACTTTTTAATTGGCTGATAAATAGCGATTAACTCTTTATTATTATAAACCAAGAAATAGCTTTCGGTTTTAATTTGTCTTTCATCTAAGATATTGCCATTTTTTACGAGATTCGCGAGATAATCATTAACTTCTAACTTTGGATAATCCTTAAATAATTCTTCTAAGCTAATAATTTTGTAATTACCATTTTCAATTTCTTCCATCTTATAACTTTGTGCTATTTTAAAATCACCACTAGCCGTTCTTCTTAAAGCGCTCATTGTGGCGCACGTATTCATTTTTGCCGCGATATCTTCAATTAAACTACGCACATAAAGACCTTTTTCGGCTTTAACTTTAATAGAGAAATATTTTATATTTTCTTTTTCATAATAAGCTTCTAAACTAATTTCATGAATAATTGATACTCGTTCCTGACGTTCAACAGTAATATTTTTGCGGGCTAACTGATAAAGCTTTTTACCGTCTTGTTTAATCGCTGAATACATGGGTGGTAAATACTTATATTCGCCAATAAAACTAGCAATAACAGTCGCTAAATCTTTTTTTGTAAACTCTGGGACAAAAGTTTCTTCGATAATCTTACCGGTAATATCACCTGTATCGGTTTTAATGCCAAACTGACCAGTCGCATCATAACTTTTATTCTTTTCCATAAAGATATCGGCAAGTTTAGTCGCACTATTAACAAGAATCGGTAAGACACCAGTAGCTAATGGGTCAAGTGTTCCCGTGTGGCCAACTTTTTCGGCCCCAAGCAAATGCTTAACTTTATGGCCGGCTTTAAAAGATGTGATATCTTGGGCTTTATCCAAAATTATTATTCCGTTCATTATAGTCCTCATTTCAAGTAAGCTACAGTAACACCAGCTAAACCTTCACCTTGACCACCAAAACGCGTGCTTTTAATGTAAGGTGACTTTTTAAGGTATTCCTGGACTGCTTTTCTAACAGCCCCAGTCCCAAAACCATGAATAATTGAAACTTGCGTCATATTATTTAATACAGCCCGATCAATAAATTTTTCCAGTTCATCTTTGACATCTTCGAAACGAAAACCCCGTAAATCTAAAGAAAGCTTCAAATCTCTGGAAACATCCAGATTTATAAAAGCTTTAGGTTTCGTCTTTTCTTTTTTAACAGTCTTTCGGATAAAACGGATTTCATCATCTTTATAATTAAACTCTAAATTACCAAATCTTACTGTATAATTGCCTTTACTGATTTTAGTTACGATTCCTTCTTTCTGATATTGTAAGATTAATACCGTATCACCTAAAGTTATCGGTAGCTGTTCAGAATTGGCTTTTAATTCTTTTTTGCCAACTTCTTTAATCTGATGTTTTAGTTGCGCTAACTGAGGTTCCTTTAGTTCAGCGCTTTTTTTGATTTCTTCCAACTCATCAATTAATAAAGCCGCATCTTCTTTAATCTTTAATAAATACTTTTCGCCTTCAGTTTCTGCTTTTTTGAGAATAGCTGCTTCCCGATTATTTAACTCCTGAATTTTTCTTTCATAATCAGCTTTTAATTCTTCATAACGCAAACGATTTTTTTCCGCTTCTAGTTTTTCTTCCTGAATCTGATAACTATGGCTTTCTAATTTCGCAACTAGATTAGCAGTTTTATCATCGTTGATTTTTAAATTATCTTCTGCTTTTTTAATTATATCAGCTTTTAAACCTAAACGTCTGGCGATTTCAATCGCATTTGATTTTCCGGAAATACCAGTTATTAAACGATATAGTGGCGCAAAGGTTAGATGATTGAATTCCATGCTGGCATTAATGACATTTTCTGTCGCAAACGCATATTCCTTTAAATCCGGATAATGTGTAGTAGCGATTAAAAAGGCGCCAGTTGCCATAAAATGGTCAATGATTGCTTTTGCCAGGCCGGCTCCTTCTTTTGGATCTGTGCCACTACCTAGCTCATCTAAAAGCACTAATGAGTTTTTATCAGTAGCGCTAATGATTTGAATTATTTTAGCTAGATGCGAAGAAAATGTCGATAAAGATTGTTCGATTGATTGTTCATCACCGATATCGGAATAGATTGAATCAAAAACAGGTAATACGGAACTTTCTTCAGCCGGAATCAAAATACCTGTCTGCGCCATTAAAGAAAGTAAACCAACTGTTTTTAAAGAAACAGTTTTTCCGCCTGTATTTGGACCAGTCACAATAATCCCCCGATAATTTCTGCCAATTGTCAAATCAAGCGGCACTGCGGTTTCTGGATTTAATAAAGGATGACGGGCTTTATTTAATTGTAAAAACCTTTCATCAGTTATTTTAGGCATAAAAAAATTATTTTTAGTCGCATATTTGGCTTTTGCGCTAATGCAATCAAGAGTTGTAACATTAGTAATATTAAAATAAATATCATCAACATTTAAGGCAATTAAACTGCTAAGTAAAGCAATAATCCTCGCAATTTCCCGATTTTCTTTTTCTTTAAGATTCTGAATTCTGATACTTATTTCAAAAGTTTGTGCCGGTTCAATATAAACTGTTTGTCCAGATGAAGATTCATCGTGGATAATTCCCTTTAGAGAATTTTTGGCTTCAATTTTGACAGGTAAACAAAAACGATTGTTCCTAACAACAATCAGACTTTCCGATAAAAGCGAGCTATTTTTAATTAGAAGTTCATTTATTTTTTCCCTTAAACTATTTTCTTCTTTTTTTAAACCTTTTCTGATTTCTTTTAAAATATCAGAGGCATTATCTAAGACCGCTCCTTCTTCACTGATTTGTGCCTTAATTGTTTCAACTAGGTTGTCTAGAGACAAAAGCTCCAAATAAGGAGATAAAGCTATATAATCCATTTTTTCAGCTTTTAAAAAATTAAAAAAGCGCAGAATATTTTTGACTCCTTCTAAAAAGTTACGGATATCAATTATTTCCAGAAGGCTGATGCTGGCGCCAAGTTCAACTCTTTTAAGGGCTTCAGTAATTTCTGGACCAGTCGGAAAAGGAATAACTGAATAAGCAATTATAATTTTACGTAAGGTTTCCGTTTCTAAAAGTAATTCACGAATTTTGTCAATTTCATTAATTGGCTCTAACTCAAGAACTTTACGCTTACCATTAAGAGTTACTGCTTCTTTTTCAATAAAAGCGATTATTTTGTTTAGCTCTAAAGATTGAATATCAAATTTCATGTTTTCACCGCTTGTTTTTAAATCCTCTCTATTATTTTAACAAAAAAAATGATAAAATACTAGAGGGGGAATCTAATTTGGAACATTATTCATTAAAAATAAGTCAGGATTTTATACCTCTTATTAAAAATTTTTATCGTTCACAGCTAATTTCTTTGGAAAACGACTATCAAGCATTAAAAATCAAAAAAGACAAAATAACGATAACAGTTTATAATTCCGGCTCGGTTGTTATCTCGGGCAGAGATCTTTTAGAAACAATTATCGAAGTTGAAACTATCTGTAAAATTAATAATAATCCGGCAATCGGCTCAGATGAAGCCGGGACAGGCGATATATTTGGGCCAATTACAGTTTGTGCTTGTTATTTGGATACCAAGAATATTTCTGATATGCGTAACTCAAAGATAACAGATTCAAAAAAATTAGATGATCTTAAAATAAAAGAAATTGCCGAAAAGTTTATTCCGGAAGTAAAATACGCACTTCTTGTATTAGACAATAAGAAATTTAATGCGATTGCCAAGAAACATAATTTAAATGCGATTAAAGCTTTATTACATAATCAAGCAATTCTTAAACTTAAAGAAAAAATTAATGATGTTAGCGATACGATTCCAGTAATTTTAGATCAATTCTGCGAAAAAGATAAATACTTTTCTTATCTTGAACAGGAACAGAAGGTATATAAGAATATTGACTTCAGAACTAAAGCAGAAACTTATCATAAGAGTGTGGCGATGGCATCATTTATTGCTCGTTATATTTTCGTGGAAAGATTATCCGAAGCTGGAAAAAAAATTGGTATTGTGCTTCCTAAAGGCGCAAACAATGATGTTAAAAAATTAGCTGCTGAATTAAAGAAAAATCTTTCGCCAGAACAATATTTAACAATTCTAAAAGATAATTATCGGATTGACATCTAGAACTCTTGCGGTTCTTTTTTTCTGCTTTATGCAACAAAATTCGACATTAAACTGATGATTATTAAGATTTGTGATATAATATTAAATATCGAGGTGACTATATGAATATTTTAAGGGAACTAATCGCTGATTTATTTTCTAATCATACTTCTTTACCAGAGGCGCTCGCAAATTTTTTAGTATCCGCTTCTATGGGAGTTATTTGGATTATTTTAGGGATTATTATTTCACTTTTACTTAAGTTCTTTATTAAAAGACTACAAAAAAGAAGAAAAAAGGAATTAGCTAACCGTGAAAAAACAATTATTGCTTTAATCCTAAGTATTATTAAGATTGTCTTATGGTTCTTTATCTTAGTTTTAGTAATTGATGAGTTTGGCGTAAATATAATGCCAATTTTAGCTTCTGCGGGCATTATAATGTTTGCGGTAGGCTTTGGGGCTCAGGAAATGATCAAAGACTTTCTAGCAGGCTTTTTCCTTATTTTTGAACAGGCCTTTAATGTCGGTGATATCGTTGAAATTGGTGGTTTTAGAGGCACCGTGATTGATATAGGTTTACGCCGAACCAAACTAAGAAATTTTCGTAATGAAGTACAAATTATCAATAATGGCGATATTCGTCTGATTACCAACTTCTCTTTAGATGTCTCTATCGGAATGGTAGAGGTTGTAGTGCCAAAACGCTTTGCGTATGAAACTTTTGAAACACCGGAATTTAAGTCGCTTTTAGCTAAATATGAAGGTAATGAAAATATATTGGCTATCCCTGAAATTATCGGTATTACTTCTGATGATATGTTTACTTATGTTTTAAGGCTAACATTTAAAGCTAAAAATAGTACACATATTCCGATTGAAAGAATACTTAGGGAAGATGTTCTAACTTTTATAAGAGAAAAAAGAAGTTCAAAAGAATTTTAATTTATTGATAAGACCTCGGCAATTAAGTCGAGGTCTTATGTTTTATAAGTATGTAATGGGAATGACTTTATCATTTTTTTCTAAAGTCACTAATTTATCATATAAACAAATAACGCCTCCAGAAAAATAGAGTTTCCTATTCCAAAAAAAAGAAAAACTCATAGTATAAAACTATAAGTCTTCCATTTAAAGTTTATTAAGCTATTTGAGCAACATTAATTCTTATTGTTTGTGAATCACTATTCTCAAATACCATCGCTATTAATTCAGCCAAAGTATGATTTCTACCATTAAAAAAGTAAGTTGTCGCAAGTCCAGCTTCTTCGAATTGATCCTCAATTTCCGCAATCATCCAGTATTCCAGATTCGAACCACTAAAGAGAGTGAAGCTAACTATATAATCTTCAGCTAAATAAAAACTTAGATTAATTAAAGCCCGTGACTGAATGGTAATGAAGTCAATGTGAATGGTTCCTGATGGATTAAATTGGTGATTGATTAACTCATCAAAGCTTAAAATCTGACCATTAATTATTACTGAATAAATTACACTAGTTATGCCAAGCCAATGATAAATATCTTCTAACATTTCATTAGTTAATTTACCATCCCAATTAATGGATAAGGCAATATTATGGAAAAATGAGCCATCGACATAAAATAACACCGCAACATATGGTTGTGCTTCCTTAAAAACATCAATTACTATAGTTCTACCACCGATAAAAGTAAAATTATAAGCCTTAAGTTCATCTAAAGTTAATAACAAACCTTCAATTTCAAATGTTAAGGCATGTCTTATACCGTCAAAGTTTTCAATAATAAAGGCGATATCTTCTTCCGTTAAGAAACCATTCCAATTATCAAATTTATGAAGCGTAAACCAATTAAAATCAAGAAACATTTCCCGTCTTTGGGTACGATGAACAGTGATGTTTACTGTTTTATAATTAATAACTGCAAATTGATGATTAATTAATTCTTCAAATGTCAGTATTTCACCAGCAATTTCAAATTCAAATGTGAACTCATCAAAGAGAAAATGGTATTTAAGTAAATTAATATTAGCTTCTGTTAAGAAGCCATCCCAATTTTCTTCATGGAAAATCGCTAAAATTTCTGGCGTATTCCAATTTAAAAATTCTAAGGTCATTCCTGGATTAAAGATATAGAGAACATCAATAGTTAATGTTTCATTGGCTTCAAAGTAAAAAATATAATTAGCAATATCTAAAGAGTCAATTTTAATGCCATTAATTAAATAAACAACGTTTCTTGTTTGATTACTTTCACCAAAGGCATTAACAAGCCATTCGTGCTGAAACCAAGAAATTGTTCCTGTATGCGTAATTCCTACGGCAACCTGATTAGTCTCTGAAACGAAATTTAATTCCATTCCTTGTAGCTCAAAGATAACTTCAATCGCAAAAATTCCATCTGAAAATGTAAAATTATGAGTCGCTAATTCTGTAACTGTTAATCTTATTCCGTCAATTTCAAACCAAACCTGATAAGCCGTATGATGATTTATAAAATTATTTCTAATTTGATTCATATCGAAAATCGTCAAAATCCCATTCCAATTATCAAGCTTATTAATTGTTAAATTAGCAAATGGACTGCTAAATTCTAGAAACATTCTTTCTCTTGTTACATAAGTGACTTCAAATAAGAACAATCCTGGGGTTGTATCAAAAACAAAGCTACTTAATTCCTGATGAGTAAATGTCAGACCATTAATATGATAAAGTAAAGTCGTATTAGCCGTATTCATCCGGTTTAAATCAGTTAAATTAGCTGTTGTTAGGGTTCCGTCCCAACTAGCTGGCATAACGAAACCAGTTAATCTTGTAGGCGCTGGTGCTTGGAAAAGTAAGTGCGCTTGCGTTACTCTTCGCATACTTCCTAATGTTTGTGCCCCAGCATTAAATGATAAAGATTGTGTGCCACCATTAGTAAAATGGATTGTCACATTATTACCACTTACTGTATAGTGGAATGTTCTGAAATCACTTTGAATCATTTGAACTGACCAAAACCATGACCAAACGCCACTGCCATCCTCATTAAACTGAAAAACGCGTGGTCTAGTGGCATTATCCGTCCAGGCACCGATTATAGCTGTAAGTGCAGGACTTGTGATAGCTTGCCAGACGGCATATAAAGTTGTATCGACATTAAGATTTTGAATAAATTGATCAACAAAAGTTCGATCTTGCCAATTATATAAATCCAGAAACGATCCGTCTTCAGTTAAAGACCAGCCTAAAAATTTATAACCTGGACGATCTAAGAAAAGTGGCAAATGTGAAGTCAATAAAAATTGGACTCCATTTTCAGCGGGAACGAAAACTGGCGCAACTGAATCACCACCAAATGTTTCAAAGTAAACAGTGAAATTTCTTCTTGGCACCGCAAATAACATAAAATGTTCAGTTGGAATAAAATCTAATCCACCAGTAAAAGGAATAGTTAATTCCTGATCATGATAAAGTGTTAACTCATTTAAAGCCTTTATAACAGCATAATCCTGTAAGTTTCTTAAAGGGCTTCCTGCCATAAGTCTTTCATGTCTGAAAGTATGCCAACCATTGTTAAAGGTTAAAATTTGCACTTCATTCGCAACATTTTCCTGGAACACTCTTATTTCAATATTACCTCTGTTATCTGGAATAAAGTGGAAATTAATCAAATCTTCAAAAGTCATAAAAAGACCATTTACCTCAAAAGTTAAGATATTATATTGTCCTTCAAAATTATCTCTGATTTGTTCAATACTATCTGTTGATAAAAAGCCATCCCAATCATCTGGGTAGTTAAGTGTGAATGAACCATTCCAATGTTCGTCATAAAAATTCAGATTAATAAATTCTATATATTCCAAATTAATAAAGATTGACAAGACTTCTTCATTATAAATAAATGTATGTAAAGCTAAATTATTAAAAGATAACCTTTGATTATTTACATAAAACCAAACGCGCATATGCGGGAAACTATCTAACCAAAAAGCATTGTAAATAGCATCTAGGTCTTCTGATGAAAGTCTACCATCCCAGCTTTCATCTTTCGTTAGCTGGAAACTAGTATTTAACAAATCGCTGAAGAAATTAAGCGTCATTTCGGTTACTATATCTTCTACAAATGTTACATTAATATCTGATGTTAGTTCAAGCCAATTATGGTTATAAATAATACCATCAATAAATACCTCAGTTATAGCCGGTGATAAAATATTAATGTGGAAAAATACATTTACTGGTATACGAGCTGAGCTTACACTATGAATAAAAGTATCGACACCCATATAATTATAATGAAGCATCCAGCCATTAGGTGTAGCAAATGTTACTTCAAATGTATCGCGCATATGAACTAAAACCGTTACTTCAATTGCTAGGTTCATAAGATATAAATAGCTCTGACCATCTTCTGTCTCTAAGAAAACCGCAAGACGATTACCATCATTAAAACCCTCTCTAAAGGCTCTGGCATTTAAATGTAACTCACCAAAACGTTCTCTTTCTTCGACTCTTAAAATATTACCAGGATTGTCCGCATCAACATAAACAAAACTTAATCTTTCTGTTAAAACGAAAACCGGGGTTAACCATAAATCTTCTGTAAGATTATAAAAACCAGTAATCATCCGACCAGTGTTTTCATCTTGCCAATGGCTAAAGACTAAACCAAATGAGAAAGCCACTTCACTTAAGGCCGGAGCTAAAACAATTGGTCCATCTGCTAATCGCCATGTATCAGGATTATTAAAATCAAGATCATAAAGCTGCCAGTTGTCGTTGTTAAAGTGAATTTCAAAAATAGTTCTTTGAAACATAGCAACTAAAACTGTATCACGGAACAAGTTTAAGCTAGTCACAAATTCGCCAGCTGTCTGATCAAACCAACCAATAAAAATCATTTCTTCTGACACTGCTTCCGGGCTAATCGGATTACTTAAAACTATTATCCCGTCATGAACATCCCAAATTTCAGGGTTATTATAATCAATATCGCTAAGCCCCTGATTATTATCAAACGAGATATAAAAGATACTTGGTACAAATTGCGCTAATAATCTTAAATCACTAGTCAGATTAGATAAGGTTTCTACTCTTTGACCAGTAGCCACATTAATCCAACCAGCAAAAATCATCGCTGAATTTAAAGCTTCATCACTAGTAGGGTTTACTAAAGTAATCAAACCATCTGAGGCGCGCCAGGTAAGAGGGTTATTACCGCTATCTAAATCACTAAACGTATTACTGACATATTCAATTGAAAAGACAACTCTAACAAAGATTGCTTGTAAAGTAATATCACCTGCTAAATCATTCAAATAAGTAACTGTTTGAAAACTTTCATTAACCCAATGAGAGAAAGCATAACCAAGGCTAGTAGCTTCTGCGGAATAAGCAGCGACTAATAAAATACTTCCTTCAGTATAATTCCAGGTATCAGGATTAGAATTAGCTAAATCTGAATAGTCGGAGGTATAAATTATATTAAAGATTGGATGTACAGAAATTTGAATATCCGAGGTCACAGTAATGCCATCAAATGTATAGGAAACTGTAATAACTGTATCGCTAATCGTTAATACAGTTTTATCTAAGCTAAAGCCAGTAACTACTTCTGATTTATCATCGTTAAAAAAAGCAGTAACAATCATACCGGTTGTATCAAATGATTCGCCATCAGCATAACTTGTTTTAAAGGTTCCAGAAACTTCAATCCTAATTAAAGCTCTGACATTGACAGTAATTGTTACTTCAACGGTTTCTGTGACACCAGCAAATGTATAGCTAACAACAATATAAGTATTAGTTAAGATTAAAGCTGTATTCGTATAATTAAAATCTGTTACAACTTCTGATAAGCCATTATCAAAAAAAGCAGTAACAATCATGCCAGTAGGATTAAAGATTTGTCCTTCGACATAATCTGTCTTAAAGCTACCACTCACTTCAATTCTTTCCAGTGTTTTAGCGATAACATTAACAGAAATTTCAGCGCTTCTTGTTATGCCATTATCTTCATAACTGACAGTTACAAGAATATCTCCTAAAGCTAAAACAGTCTTATCAAGTGTAAAATTAGTAATAACATTACTTGTATCGTCATTATAAAAGGCCGTCACAATCATGCCCGTCGCATCAAAACTTTCGCCTTCGATATAATTGGTTCTAAAAGTTCCTGATACTTCAATCCGTTCTAAGGCTCGCGCAATCACATTAATAGAAACCTCAGCAGTTTTTATGATACCATTTTCTTCAAAAGAAACTACAACAATACTATCGCCTAAACTAAGTATTGTTTTATCTAATGTAAAGTCAGTAACAACTCTGCTTGTACCATCATTAAAAAAGACTGTCACAATCATTCCTGTATCATCAAAGCTTTGACCTTCAATGTAATCAGTTCTAAAAGTACCTGTTATTTCAATCCGTTCCAGTGCTTTTTCGATAACAGTAATTGCCAGCTGATATGTTTTAGTTGTAGCATTTTCTTCATAACTAATTAAAATATATGTATCTGCTAAAGTTAAAGCCTGATTGTCATAAGTAAAGTCCGTTATAATTCTTGAACTATTATTGTCATAAAAAGCCGTCACAACCATGCCGGTAGAGTCAAAACTTTCACCTTCAACAAATATTAAGCGATTCGGGGCAGTTGTTACTGAAATGCTTTCTAAACTCTTTGCGACAACATTAACGCTTATTTCATAAGTTTTAGTAATGTTATTTTCAGTGTAACTAACAATAATGTATTCATCTTCAAGTGATAGGTATTGCTTGTCAATCGTAAATGCTTGAACTACTTCTGATTCACCATTTTCATATAAAGCGGTCACAATCATACCCGTAGGATCAAATCTTTGACCTTCAATATAATCGGTTCTAAAACTTCCTGTTACACTAATTGCTATTAAATCCCGAAGCTCATTGACAATTACCGGCACTTCTAAAGTCTTTGTGACTTCACGATAAGTGTAAGAAACAACTACATTAGTATCTCCTAAAGAAAGTATACTTCTGTCAACAGTAAAATCCGTAACTACAGTTCTGGAATCATCGGAGAATAAAGCGGTAATAACCATACCGGTTTTATCGAATGTTTCTCCTTCTAAATAAATAGTTCGATCAGGCGAACTTGTTAATTCAATATCGACAAGTACTTTGTCATTGTTAATAATCGATGAAACGATAATTATTCCTGCAATAAGTAAAATAAAAACTAATTTACCAATTAATGCAAGCCTTATATATTTTTTATTCATAAATTTAAAACTCCTCAATTAAAATTAATACTGTCTATAATAGTATTGTAATACCAAAAAAATCTATCACAGTTATCCATAAATATTATAGCTTTTACACTAAATTATCAAATATTGGAAATGAATTTTAATCGGGTGGTTTTCCTATTTTTGAAGATTTAGTTAAAAGAGTGGTTTCAATCATATTCTTATCCTCAATTCTTTAAAATGAAATTATAACATTATTCGACAGTAAAAACAAGCAAAAAGCTCTATTAATTAGTATTAATTATATAATAATAACCAATATTGATATTTTTTTTATAAAAATAAGGATTTTGGAGTATTATTTTCTTATTTTAATGTAAAAATTATAAAGTATATTGGACAGCTATAATCTTATATTAATAGTTGGCTCTAGCTTAAAAGCGCTAAGAATTGATTTCACGAATCTCTCTATTTTCAAGTAAATAATACTTATGACCAGGCGTTTAGCACCTCTCATAACCAAAATCATTGAAGTTTATATGACAAAAAGAAAAAGCAGAAGATTTTTATGTCTTCTACTTTTTGGATTTATTGTTTTGTTAAGTTCTGTAGTCTGCCGTAACACTGCTTTTGATTTTGTGTATGCAAATTTGAAGATATTATAGCTTTGTTTCTAATTGCTCCTTTTCGCTTTGGGTCAAAGCCAATCGGCCATTTAGTTTTTGAATTATATGATGCTCCTTCAAAACGTGCTTCATTTATGCCAATGCAAGTCGAAAAATTCGCTCCGCAAAGGTTAGCATTATAAAAATCTGTGCTAGCAATATATGAGTTGCTTAAGTCGGCATTTTGGAAATTCGCCTTGTCACATCTCGCGCCAGCCAAAGTTACCGACAAAAGCAAACCCTGTGCCAAGTTCCATGATTGTTTTTGCAATATTGGCAACAAGTTCTTGCTCAATTTCACGCTCAATAATTCCCTCTCTTGCTTCAACAAAGTCGAACACATAAGGGTTTTTAAGAGTTTCTTGTGCCAGTTCGCTTTGCGGTGATAACAATGTCCGTTCAAAATTGGTAGCCTTGTCCGCTATGGCTTGCCGCTCGAATAGTTTTATGCTTACTTGGTGCATTAGTACATTCCTCGACCAACCATTTTCTAAGGCTTTATCTGCATACCAAAGATACATAGCTTTATCCGATACCTTGTCCATAAGTAATTGCAAATGATACCACGTTAATTGTGCAAGTGCCGCTTGCACAATTTCAGCTTCGGGAAACAGCTCCGCAAACTTACGCATATATTTCAAGTTCCGTACAGAATATCCCTTTGCGTTTGGAAACTCTAACTTTATATCACGAGCGAGGTTGTCAATGAATTTATTGCCCCACACGCTGTTTTCGATTATGACATTACCGATATTCCAATAAAGAAATATCAATTCACGATTAACACCTAAAACAGCTTTGTATTGAGTCGCTTTAATTCGTTTCTTTATATCCGCTAAAACATCGAAATATTCTTTATTGTTCATTAACATTTATTTTCACCAACTTAATTTTCATATTTATTATACCATTTTATTAAACCGGCAACAACATATTTTTTTTCTTCTCAGACAAAAGCGTCGTCAACGGCGAAATTATTCATTAAAGCAAAGCTTCATCGATTGGTTTGGTAAATCGATAGAAGATTTTATCGGTTCTTTTCTTTGGCAGCCTATCCCCCCCCTTCACTATGAATTTCAGTAATTAAGTTGAAAAGAGCCTTTTAGATAAACTTAAAAAAATTTCTGACCTTAGGTGATAAAA
>Ga0131853_10001491_pt1 | contig 41885 bp, 39 predicted proteins | sample TergutLab28metaG_FD_92764 | JGI IMG/M metagenome (GOLD analysis project Ga0131853, IMG submission 92764) | Labiotermes labralis P1 segment gut microbial communities from Petit-Saut dam, French Guiana - Lab288 P1 (version 2) (version 2) | ecosystem: Host-associated > Arthropoda: Insects >...
AATCAGCGTATTCAACTAAAAACAAAACTGACTCCGTTTGAAAAACGGCGCCAGTTTGCGTAATTTGTAGATATACTGCGATAGGGCTATTATTTTCGTGTCTGGTGAAGCTGGTTCAGTACAGAGTAGCCGCTTTGGGGCTTTGTTTTTATATAGGGCGTGTTGCCACTACGCAAAGATGCGCATTTGGTAGTGGCAACACGCCCTAATCAACAGTTTTGAAAAGAACCGGTTTGACGCCTGTGAGAGTGCTGTGATATAATTTGTGTGATACTCAGAACTGTTTGTACCGGGAGAGATCATATATGGATCAGGTGTCAAAAAAATCAAACGCGAGCCTGCAAAGTGAGTTACATGCTTTCATTTTGGAATTTTACCAAGATCATGAGCTTAATAAATTCCGATATGATGAAACAAAACGGTATTTCGACGTGCCTGTGATAGGCTATGCGGACGGGGACGACCCAATTTTTGAGAGCTATAAGAATGTCGTCTGCAAAAATCATTTGACGCCGCGCGAAGCTTACTCAAAAATTCGTCCTGATGAAAACCCGAAAAAGCTTACGGTGATATCTATTTTATTACCGCAGACCAAGGAAGTGCGGGACTCAAACAGACGCCACCGGCAAGACTCTCCTATTCCGTCATATGACTGGGTGGATGTAAAAGTCCGGGGGAGGGAGATGCAGGCCAAGCTCAACAACGCGATTGTGGGTATCCTGGCTTCAAATGGAATCAATAGTTTCGCCACGGACTCAACAGAATTGATACACGCGAAATTTAAAACTGATCCGCTTTCCGTCGATATTCAGTGGTCGGAACGGCATATCGCATATGCGGCGGGATTAGGAACCTTTGGTCTATGCGGAAACATTATTACCGAAAAAGGGAAAGCAATGCGGTGCGCAAGCTTGATCGCGGCCGTCGAATTTCCCGTGACGCCGCGCCCCTATCAACATTATAGAGAGTACTGTCTGTTTTATCCAAACGGCGAGTGTAAAGCGTGTATCGGTAGATGCCCCGTATCAGCGATATCTGAAAGCGGCAAAAACATTGAGCTGTGCAAGGAGCGCATATGGGCGGGAAAACCGATTGTTACGGAAAAATATGATTTAATGGAGCACGGCTGTGGTCTTTGTCAATTGAGCGTACCTTGTGAAGCCGGTATACCTGCCAGGAAGAAATAACGCCAGAAATCTGTTGAAGTGGCGGGGCCGCTATGTTATAATTCGCAAGAAACAACCGGAAGTGTGAGGAGTGAATCAGTGAAGATACAGAACTATGTTAGCGGAGTGCTTGGCGCAATGGCCAAGGGGCTGTTCGCCACGCTGATAATGGGCACGATAATAAGGCAGGTCGGAATAATCGCCGATATTTACATGCTGAGGGAGCTTGGACAGGTCGCAATGTTCCTGATGGGCCCGGCGATTGCCGGAGCGGTTGCCATGGAACGCGGCGCGAAGACGTTTACCGTGTTGTCCGCGGCGGTGGTCGGCGCGGTTGGCGCCGGCAGCGTCAGCATGTCCATGGGCGGCGGCTGGATGATAGCGGTGGGAGAGCCCGTAGGGGCGCTGCTTGCCGGAATTGTCGCGGCCGAGGTCGGCCGGCTGATCGAGGGCAGGAGCAAGTTCGACCTTATGATCGTGCCGGTTGTGGTGATACTCGCGGGCGGCTTTGTGGGCCTGACGCTTGCGCCGTATGTCGCGGCGGCTCTTACGGCTGTCGGAGCGTTTATCAATAATCTGACGACCTTGCAGCCGCTGACCATGGGGATACTGATTGCCGTGACCGTGGGAATGGCTCTGACCGGCCCGATTTCGTCGGCGGCGCTGTGCATCGCGATCGGCATTGACGGGCTGGCGGCTGGCGCGGCGCTTGCAGGGGGCGCGGCGCAGATGGTTGGTTTTGCAGTGGCGAGCTTTCGCGAGAACAAGTTCAGCGGGTTGATAAGCCAGGGTTTGGGGACAAGCATGATACAGTTTCCAAATATCGTAAGAAATCCGCTGATATGGGTTCCACCCATAATCGCGAGCGCCGTAGGCGGAGGGCTGTCGACGATGGTGTTTCGTATGGAGACGACGTCGGTGGGGGCGGGAATGGGAACTTCCGGCCTTGTGGGTCAGTTCACGACATACGCGGTAATGGGAGAGGCTTCGCTCATTCCCATGGCGTTGCTGCATTTTGTAATACCTGCGGTCGTCAGTCTGGCCGTAACTGAATTCATGAGAACCAGAAATTGGATACGCTTGGGAGATATGCAACTGTAATGCTGCCGATAGAGTACTTACAACACATGGAAGAACTGCTTGGAGGCGAGTTCGGCGCGTACCTGCGCGCTATGGACGAGCCTTCGCACGCTGGTATACGAACCAATCGCCTGAAAATTACGCCGGGCGAGTTGTCGCGTCTGATCGAAAAAGAGCCGGAGGGTGTGCCCTGGTGCGCTGACGGTTTCTATATGCCGGACGGGTTTCGAGCGGGAAAGAGCGCGCTGTACCACGCGGGCCTGTATTATATTCAGGAGCCGTCGGCCATGAGCGCGGCGCAGGCCTTGGGAGTGTCCCCAGGAGAGAGGGTTCTCGATCTTTGCGCCGCCCCCGGCGGCAAGTCGACCCAGTTGGCCGGGGCGCTGGGCGGCGAGGGCTTGCTCATCTGCAATGACGTCAGCCGCTCACGCCTGAAAGCCTTGGTCAAGAACCTTGAGCTGGCCGGAGTCCGAAACGCCGTCGTAACATGCGAAGAGCCGCGCAAGCTGGCTCGTGCGTTTCCGGGCTTCTTCGACAAAATTCTGATAGATGCCCCGTGTTCAGGCGAGGGGATGTTCCGCAAGGACAGGGACGTATTGAAGGCATATTCAGCCCAGCGGATTGAGTTTTTCGCGCGAACTTCCCGGGACTTGCTTGAAAGCGCGGCATTGATGCTGTCGCCGGGGGGACGTATATTGTTTTCCACATGTACGTTCAATAAGACTGAGAACGAGGACTCGGTAGACGGTTTCCTGGCGTCAAACCGGGATTTTAGCCCGGCCGAAATACGGCTGAAAGGCGATGACGGCTTTGCCAAGGGCTTCGGCGGGAACGGCGAAAACTATAGGCGGCTGTTCCCGCACAGAGTACACGGCGAGGGGCATTTCCTGGCGGTTCTTGAAAAGAGAGGGAACTCTTCGCAAAATGAGAATAATGTTTCGGTATCCATGCCCAAATCACTCAAAAGAGCCGCGCGAAGCCAGCAAGCTGTCTTCCGTGACTTTGCGGCATATGCGTTGCGCGATGATTTTCTGATTGACGCTGAACTGTACGTCATGGGCGACACGCTGTACACGCTTCCGCCGGGGCTTCCGAATCTTGACGGCATCAGGCTCGTCAAGACGGGCCTGCGTCTTGGGGAATTACGTCAGTCCCGCTTCGAGCCGAGCCAGGCTCTGGCAATGGCGCTTACATGCCGTGACGTAAAGCAGGTTGCGGACTTTCCGCACACTTCCGCGGAGGTCGTTAAATATCTAAAAGGTGAAACACTTGAGATGGCTCCCGGAAGTCAGGATGGATGGGCTCTGGTGTGTACCGAAGGGTATCCGCTGGGCTGGGGCAAGGTTTTGCGCGGCATACTAAAGAACAAGTACAATAGGAATTGGCTGATGGATTAAGAACCTGTGGTCAATATCCGAAATGCTGGCTAGAAGTGGCGGTTTTTCGCCAGTCTAGGAAGGAGCGACGCCGCGTACCCATAGCGGTACGCAAGGATGCTGTGTGCCGGTGGCACACGTTTAGCATCGAAGCGCCAGCGTAGGTGGAGCGACTGACGACCCGGGGTCCCCATAAAGCCCGGTTTTGGCTTTATGGGGTGGACTGTGGCGGAAAACCGACCTTCTAGGCTGCGTTGAGCGGTGTTGACCACAGGTTCTAAGCCTTACAGGAGAGACGCAATGTACGACGTGATAATAATCGGCGCGGGAGTAATCGGCTGCGCAATCGCGCGAGAACTGTCGCGATACAGCCTCAGGACTCTTGTGCTGGAGAAGGGCAGCGACGTGGCCGTGGGAGCGTCCAAGGCCAACAGCGGCATCGTGCACGCGGGATACGACGCGAAGCCGGGCACGCTCAAGGCGCATTACAACATGCTTGGCGTCTCAATGTTCGAGGAATTCTCACGAGAGCTGGGCTTCGCCTTCGACATGCGCGGTTCATTCGTGGTATGCATGGACGAGGCCGACGTTCCAAAACTTGAGGAATTGATGGTGAGAGGCCAAGATAACGGTGTACCCGGTCTTGAGATAGTTGACGGCGGGCGTCTGCGCCTGCTTGAACCGGGCGTGAGCGAAAAGGCCGTCAAGGCGCTGTACGCACCGACCGGTGGGATAGTGTCTCCTTATGAGATGACATTGGCTTTAGCCGAAAATGCCGCAGAAAACGGTGTGCAATTCAAGTTTGGCGCGAAGGTAACCGGTGCGGCCAAGGGCAACGACGGCAATTTCACAGTGACGACAACGCAGGGAGGCTTCGCGGCGCGCGCGCTTATAAATGCGGCGGGCGTCCATGCCGACGAAGTTAACAACATGATTAGCGCCTACAAAATAAACATAGTGGCGCGCAAGGGCGAGTATATAATGCTTGACAAGATCGGCGGCGTACACTCGACTATTTTCCAGCTCCCGACAAAGATGGGCAAGGGGGTGCTGGTTTCGCCGACCGTTGACGGAAACATAATCCTGGGCCCAACCGCCGTCGATGTAGACGACAAGGACGATGTGTCCACAACCGCCGCGGGCTTGCAGGGTATCCTGAAAAACGCGCTGATATCCGTACCGGGTCTGCGACTTGACCGCACAATAGTTTCGTTTGCCGGGTTGCGCGCGCACAGCGCGGACGGCGATTTTATAATAGGTGAAGCGCCGGATGTGAAGGGCATGATAAACGCCGCGGGGATAGAATCCCCCGGCATTACGTCCGCCCCTGCGATTGCGCGGCATGTGGGGTCAATTGTCGTACAGATGCTGGACGCCAAGCCGGACCCCGGTTTTAACCCGATCCGTAAGCCTCACTTTAATTTTCGCCGGTCGGACGACGCTGCCCGCGCCGCGGCTGTCTCGCGAAACCCCGACTATGGCAGAATTGTTTGCCGCTGCGAGCTTGTAAGTCTTGGCGAAATGCGCGACGCCATCCGTTCGCCGGTTCCTGCGCGGGACATGGACGCGCTCAAGCGCAGAACGCGAACGGGCATGGGTCGATGCCAGGGCAGCTTTTGTACGAGCCGCGCCCTGGGGCTGCTGGCCGAAGAGTTGGGCGTCGACCTTTGCGAAGTGACAAAATTCGGCGAAAACTCGAGGATACTATATGACAGAAGTTGATATCGCTATAATAGGAGCGGGCCCGGCCGGCCTTGCCGCCGCGGTTGCGGCGTACGACGCCGGCGCGGCGGATATACTGATACTGGATCGCGACTCCAGTCTTGGCGGAATACTGAACCAATGTACGCACGAGGGTTTCGGCGAATATACCTTCGGGGAAGTTCTGGACGGACCGGCCTACGCCGAGCGCTGCGCGAAGCTGGTTGTGGAACGGGGCATCCGTACCATGCAGGATACAATAATTACGGACTTGACCCCTGAGCGCGTACTTACCGCCGTGAACTCACACGGCTTACACAAAATAAGCGCGCGCAGCATAGTGCTTGCTACGGGATGCCGCGAACGCGGACGCGGGGTTTTGGGCATAGCGGGTGATCGTCCCGCCGGAGTGCTGACCGCCGGAACCGCGCAGAAGCTGGTCAATACCTACGGACTCGTCCCAGGGCGCGAGATCGTCATACTTGGGTCGGGCGACATCGGCCTTATAGCCGCCAGGCTGCTGACGATTAACGGCGCGCGCATAAAGGCCGTCGTCGAAAGGAACCCGCAAAGCCCGGGACTTGCCGGCAATATCGAGCAGTGCCTCGACGCTTTCGGCATAGAGCTGCGTCTGTCGCACAACGTCACCCGCATCGAAGGCCGTGAGCGCGTAACCGGTGTGTACGTCGCAAAAGTGGGTGAAAATATGCAGTCAATCCCCGGGACGGAAGAGCTTATCCCGTGCGATACGCTGCTGCTGTCCGTCGGCCTGATACCCGAGAACGAGCTGGCAAGCCGCGCGGGGGTACGGCTGGACGCGAGAACGGGCGGCGCGGTAGTTGACGAAACATGTCGGACGAGCGTCCCGGGCGTGTTCGCATGTGGGAATGCCGTGCGCGTACACCAGCTTGTCGACAATGTATACGAAGAAGGCGCGCTGGCGGGCCGCCACGCCGCGCAATATGTCTTATCCTGTGAGGGACGCCATGCAGAAGCTTGATCTTATCGCAACAACGACATTCGGGCTGGAGGCCACGGTAAAGCGCGAGCTTGAGCGCCTGGGCTTTGCCGATGCGCGCTCCTCCGACGGCCGTGTGGACTTCACCGGCGACGCTTCGTCAATCGCGCGCGCAAACCTGTGGCTGCGCTCGTCCGACAGGGTGCTTCTTAGAATGGGCGAGTTTACGGCGACGACGTTCGATGAGTTGTTCGAGCGGACAAAGTCTCTTCCTTGGGACGACTGGATTACTAAGGACGGAAAATTCACTGTGACCGGAAAGTCGGTTAAGTCCACGTTGTTCAGCGTGCCCGACTGTCAGTCCATCGTCAAGAAGGCCGTGGTAGAAAAGCTGCGGTCGCGGCACAACGTCGACTGGTTCGACGAAACGGGGCCGGAGTACAAGGTGCAGGTTGCGCTGTTGAAAGACACAGCGACCCTGACCATCGACACAACAGGCCCAGGACTGCACAAGCGCGGATACCGCGAGCACGCGGGGGCGGCCCCTCTAAAGGAAACGCTGGCTGCTGCCCTTATCGAACTGAGCTTCTGGAAGCCGGGACGGATTCTTTTGGACGGCGTGTGCGGCTCCGGCACAATTCCCATAGAGGCGGCGCTAATTGCCCGCGGCATAGCGCCCGGCCTTAACCGCGCGTTCGTCAGCCAGACGTGGCCGCAGATATCCGACCTTATTTGGAAGGATGAGCGCCGCCGCGCCTACGCCGCTATTTCATATGACACTGAGCCTCAAATCTACGGCTATGACATTGATCCGAACGTAATCGAGCTGGCCAAGGCAAACGCGGCCAAAGCAGGAGTGGACGACTGCATCACATTCGGGGCGTCGCCACTGGGCAAGCTTTCACTGCCCGGAGCTTTCGGCGTGTGCATCATGAACCCACCCTACGGCGACCGGATGGCAAGTGCCAAGGAAGCCGCCGCCCTCTACCGTGAAATGGGCGCGCTTTTTGCCGCCGATAAGTCGTGGTCGGTGTACGTAATCACCTCCGACGAGGACTTCGAGCGGCACTACGGAGCAAAGGCCGACAAGAAACGCAAGCTCTTCAACGGCATGATAAAGACGGACTATTACCAGTTCCACGGAAGAAGGCCGGGCCATGAAGGCGTATGAATACGACGCGGCAATACAAAAAGCCCCAGACATGGACGCCGCGTATGTCGTGTTTCCATTTGATATACGCGAGGTGTTCGGCAAGGGGCGTGTGAAAGTTCGTGCGACGTTTGACGGCGAACCTTATGACGGAAGCATTGTAAACATGGGAGTAAAGAACGCCGACGGATCGGTGTGCTACATAATCGGGATAACAAAGGCCATACGCGCGAAGATCGGCAAGCAGCCGGGGGATACGGTTCGAGTCACGATCCGCGAACGGGAGTGAGAGTATTTGATACAGATACGCAATATGAACGATATCACGCCGGACCAGTTAGGGCAAGCGGCGCGCGTACTCAGCGACAGTCTGCCGTGGGGCTACGCCGCGCCCGAAGATGCCATGCGTGAGATCAAGCGAAGGCTTGTGCCTGAGAACACCATGCTGGCGGTCGTTTCGGAAGGCGAAGTCGTGGCGCTTGCCGGTATGATGGATCCGACTTATGACGGGCGGGTATTTGAGCTGCACCCGCTTGCCGTCAGAAGCGACCGTCGGGGACGGGGAATGGGACGCGCCCTGGTTACGGCTCTGGAAGACGCGGCCCGGAGCCGGGGTGGCGTTGTCATGTGGCTGGGAGCCGACGACGACAGCGCCGAAGGAGAGACCACTTTGGCCGGCGTAGACCTGTTCGACGATCTTCCGGGGCGTCTCGCTAATTTCAAGCCTGGTACTCACCAGGCGGGGTTCTATATGAAACTGGGATACGGTATTATCGGCGTCATGCCCGAAGCAAGCGGCCCGGGCAAGCCCGACATATACATGGCGAAACGACTCTAGGGTGTGCCGGCAATAGATTTTTCGGAATATTTTTGGTCGAACTCCACCCCACGAAGCCAAAACCAGGCTTCGTGGGGGCCCCGGTTTTGTGCCGCTCTTCGTCGGTTCCTTCTAGCGTACCACTGCGGGTACGCGTCGTCGTCACCTCCTAGATTGGCACAAAATCGCCTCAAAAATCTTCTCGAAAAACTATTGTCGACACACCCTAAAACGATAGTATAAGCCCGCCGCGGCTGGCGTAGGTGGAACACAGCCCGCGGCATTCAAGGATGACGATTTTCTTAAAGTTGACGCGCTTGGTGACTTCTTCCTTGAGCTTTGTGGCTTTCTCGAGGGCTTTGACGTGGGAGATGGCAAGTATTTTGTTCTCGAAGTCAATGCCTTCCTTGCATACGATATCAACAAGTTTGGTGATGGCCTTGGCTGTGCCGCGCGCTTTGTCTACCATGGCGATTTCGCCGTCCAGAGCCTTGCAGACGGGCTTGATTGAAAGCAGCGACGCGATCTGCGCGATGTACGGTTTGACGCGCCCGGTCTTTACCAGGTTGTCGTACTTGTCCAGCACGAAGTATGTCTTCATGTTGCTGATGAAGTTGTTGACGGAGGTCACGATTTCTTCGTTATTCAGCTTTTCGCGCGAGGATTCGAGAATTTTCTCGACAATCAGGTACTCTGCCACCGACGCGGAAAGACTGTCGAATACGTGGGCAAACCTTGCCTTGCCTTCCTCCAGATAAATATTCTTGGCGGTCATGGCGCTGTTGTACGTTCCGCTAAGCTTTGACGAAAGCGTCACCATGAACACGCTGTCCTTGTCCGCAAACCTGTCAAGGAAGCTCTGGGGCGCGGGCGCGGCGGTCTTTGGCGCGCCGCTGTAGTTTTCCATGGCCAGGATGTATTCGTCCACATTGAGGTTTTCATCATCAATATAGACATTTTCTCCAAGTTGCAGCGTAAGCGGCGCGACTTCCACGCCGGGCTCCGGGGTGTTCTTGAGTTCAGGCGGCAGCTCGCAGCCGCTATCCACTACAATTTTAATCATTGGCGGTACTCCTTCGCGGATTTTTTCAACAGTATAGCACAGGAGCAGCCAATTGTACAGCGAAATTATCTTAGTCTTACGGAAATCAATTTTCAGAATATTTATACTCAGTCTTAGTCCAGGTCTATAGAAAATTTATACAAAATTTTATGTAAAATATTGTTATGTTTGTAGATTGACAAAAGGGGGGACATGATGCAAAATATGTATACTCTAACCTAATGTGCGCGCAAATTATCAGGAGCCTTTAGCCAATTAGAAAGGGTGAATATTTTCAGCGAACGTCTCTTGCGCAATTTAATTAGCGTGTTTTCATTGACTTAGGCTACAAAAGTGAATATGTGTAGAAGTAGGCCATTTATGAAGTCAATTAAGAAAGCAATTATGATATTTTTATGTTTTGTGCTGACAGTTTCTATGAGTGTTACTGTTTTTGCAGTAGAGCCATCTGTTTCTCAGCTTCAAGATATTAATGTGAGAAATCTTAATGTAAGGGCTTACCATGTTTCTGACGATGAATCAGTTTTCGTTATAGAAATACCCAGCTCATATGAGAGGGCTATTCCTGGTACTATACAGGCTGTGGTGACTCGACAGCCTAATGGAGCTGTGCAAGTAGTTATACATAATCGATCTGTTATGAATGTTTCGATAAATGGTAATATTGCCCTATTTGGTGATGCACCGCCCTTTAACGCAGTAGCCAATCATTTGATTGTTAATAACGTTATTGGCGCGGGAGGCTCGATACCGTATACTGTTTTTCCTTGGAATGGCACTTATGGTGGTGGAGTAATTACGTTGACCGTGACACCGGTATTTCCGTTTACAGGCCCCCTGCCTCAGGTACTCTAATTTTTTAAACTGCCAGGTATAGTTGGTATTTCATATCACTGTAGCCTTGTATACCGTATCTGTATCTAGTACCTGTTGAGCGGTGCTAGATACAGGTTTTTAATGTATTTTTTAGTGGAGGAAGCATACGTGTTTATTGAATGTGAAAAGTTATCTATAGAGGAAAGGATTCTTTTAATGCCTAGCATCCTTCCATTGGTATACATTATTTTTGAGGATAGGAAGTATGGATACAGTACGGGTATCATAATGAACGAAATTTTAAATTATCAAACGATTTGTAAAGATGAGTTTTTGTCGCTTTACTTTACTGTAAAAAAATATAATCATGAGATCGCTAGAGATATGCTGTCTAATTTTATTAAAAATGAAACAAACCGTTTTAATCAGAGTTAGGATGAAAATTCAAGCGGATATTCTATTTTTGCTGGAGCAAGACTGTTCTATAAGTGACATAGGTATGGTTATATTATCGCATATGGGTTTAGACTTTAAAGAAGAATTTATTTTAATGGTGCAAGAGTTTAATGAAGACATCTATAAGTCAATGTTTTTAAATGGAGAGCTTTGTAATTATGATATAAAATACTTCTTAGAATGGGAAGATTCTCATCATGGAGCATAGACACTTATCGCTAGAAGAGAAAAATAAGCTCATGCCAGATGTAATCATAGTATTAAATATGATTCGCTCTTTCCATGAATTTGGTATATCTTGCCTAGCGAAGAGAAAAGCGCTAGGTTATAATGATGATCAATTTCTATTGCTTTGTTGTACAACAGTAGCGGCCGGGAATAATCCAATAGTGTCACGCAAGATATTGTTTAATATTATTAATACTGAAAATGATTTATTTAAAAGAGTTAAGATGTCAATTCAGGCCGGGACTACTCTCATGCTGCAACATCCTCTAAAACCTCAAGATCGTCTTGTGCTATCAGCGATTTTTTCTCTTTCATGTATTGGACTAGATTTTAAAAATCAATTTATCTCAAATATTAAACATCACGACGAGAATATTTATAATTTATTATTTAAAAATGATGATTTTAACATTTCTTGAGAAGATGATAGGGTGCATAATGATTGAGAATGTGATTATGTAGGAGACGTGTTAGTTAAGGTATATTGTCAAGAAAGATTTGACGCGCCGCTGTCCACTACAATTTTAAAACCTGTGTTCAATACACGAAATGCTGTCGGGAAACTGCCGCTTCTAGACAGTATTGAGCGGTATTGGACACAGGTTCTGATCTTAAAAGTTGAACCGGACGTATATGCGGTTGAAAATGCGAAATATTCTTTACGTTATCTGAAGATGTCCAGCGGCGGCTCTATCGAATCGGCAAGCTCCATGCTGCAATGTGACGATCCGAAGTACGCGCACTCGCGGCAGCCCATGTTGTTGGTGCGTCTGTACGACAATGGAATGTCGTGGCCCATGGGGCGGTAGGTCGGGCAGTTTTTGATATTTCTGGGGGAGTACATGGCGTCGTGCCTCCTTTTTTTGTTTTTGGTAATAGTATCGTCAATTGTGAGACGAATATGCAAGGAGAAGCCATTCGTTGAAAACAAGCCGTGTATGCCGCGAAATAACGTTATCAACACTACAACCGGAAGCGTTGTTTTTTCGCAAAAACTCTGCGTATTTTCAAGTCGGGCGGAGCTGATTTGGCGCGTATTGGCTATTGACACAGCCGGAGATAGTCGGTATAATGATATTGATAATAAAATGTCAATGACATGCCGGAAATGACGTTAAAGTATACATAGGACACAAAGCTGTGCTGGTCGGCGTGGGGTATCTTGACTCCGCGCTATTATCATGAATATCATGGGGTGCTCCTTATGAACGAATACTTGAAGCTTCATGAGGCCGATTGCAGGAACTGCTACAAGTGCATACGGCACTGCGAGGTCAAGGCCATCAGCTTCAACTCCAACAGGGCAAAAATTGTGCATGACGAGTGCGTACTGTGCGGGCAGTGTTTTATTGTATGTCCGCAAAACGCGAAGGTCATCCGGGACGACCTTCCGGTTGTCAAGGAGATGATTTCGGGAGACGCGCCCGTTTACGCCAGTATAGCCCCGTCCTTCGCGGCCAACTATCCCGGTGTAAGCGCCGACGCCCTGCGCGCCGCGCTGATAAAGCTGGGATTTGCGGACGCCGGGGAAACGGCGGTGGGCGCGACAATAGTCAAGAATTATTACGACGAAATGCTTGATACAGAGGCACAGCCGATACTTATCTCGTCCTGCTGTCATACCGTAAACATGCTTATCCGGCGCTACTATCCGGCTGCGCTTCCTTATCTGGCGAAGATACAGTCGCCCATGCAGGCTCACTGCGCGTTGTTAAAACGGGAGAACCCCGGCGCGAAAACGGTGTTTATCGGGCCTTGTATATCCAAAAAGGAAGAGGGAGACCGGTATCCGGGAATAGTGGACTGTGTTCTTACATTTGCGGAGTTGTCAAAATGGTTGGCCGAAGAGGGGATTACCCTGGACGCCGGCTCTGCGGAAAGTCCGGGCGGAAAGGCGCGGCTGTTTCCGATAGTCGGCGGCATCATACGCAGTATGAGAGCGGATAATAAAAATTACCGCTACCTGGTTGTCGACGGCATAGACCAATGTATCGCGGCCCTGAAAGATATATCGAAAGGCGGCACAGACCGCTGCTTTATAGAGATGTCGGCCTGCAAGGGCAGTTGTGTCGGCGGCCCCGGAATGGATCATGTGAACACGACGCCGGTCAAGAGCTATATAGCGGTGGATAAAATCGCGGGAAGCGACGACTTTCTGGTTGATATGCCGGAAGCGGGTTTGCTTGAGAAAGATATTTTCGCTAAATCTATCAACGCTTCAAAGCCTGGAAGCAAGGCGCTGGAAGAGGCGCTGCGCAAAATGGGCAAGGACAAGCCGTCGGACGAACTCAACTGCGGCAGCTGCGGCTACGAAACATGCCGGGAAAAGGCCGCGGCCATTATAAGTGGCAAGGCCGACCTGTCCATGTGCCTGCCCTACCTTATGGAAAAGGCGCAGAGCTTTTCCGATACCATCATCAACAATACCCCGGACGGCGTGATAGTGCTGAATGAGGCTATGGAGATACAGCAGATCAACTCCGCCGCCTGTTCCATCCTGAATGTCAGAAACCAGGACGACGTGCTGGGCATGAATGTCGTCTGCGTGCTTGACCCGTCGCTCTTTGCCGAGGTTATAGCCAGCCGCCATAACGTATACGAGCGAAAGATATGCCTAGCGGAGTATACAAGGCACGTTGTAATGACCGTTATATACGACAAAAGCTACAATATCGTCATATGCGTCATGCGTGACGTTACCGAGACCGAAGAGGAGCGCGAATATAAGAAAGACCGTGACCGCAAGACCGTCGAAATCACGGATAAGGTGATCGAAAAGCAAATGCGCACGGTACAGGAGATCGCTTCCCTGCTGGGCGAAACCACGGCAGAAACCAAGATTGCTCTTACAAAGCTAAAGGAGACGCTGCACAATGAATAACTTTTGTACGGACAGCGGATTCCAGAGCCTGAATAAGTTCGAGGAAATATTGTGCGGCGACACCGTCGAGATTGTCGAAAGCGAACACGGCGAAGTTATCGCCGTGTTGACGGACGGTCTTGGCAGCGGTGTAAAAGCCAGCATACTTTCGACAATAACGGCAAAAATAATTGCCACAATGATGTCTGCGTCCATGGATCTTGAAGACTGCGTATCCGCCGTAGCCGCGACACTGCCGGTCTGCGAGGTGCGCAGGATAGCCTATTCGACTTTTACGATCATAAGGATTGTCAACAATTCGGAGGCCGAAATCATCCAATACGACAACCCCCGCGTGATATTCCTGCGGGATGGTGTTTACACGGACATGCACGAAACGTCGGTGGTTATCGACGGCAAGACTATCTACAAGTCCCGGGTCAGGCTAAGAGAAAACGACACCTTCATAGCGGTCAGCGACGGCGTTATCCACGCAGGTGTGGGAAAAACGCTCAACTTCGGCTGGCAGCGCGACGACTTGATAAAGTATGTAGAGGGCGTCTACAGCCCTACGTACACCGCCAAATCCCTGGCGACCATTGTGCTTGGCGTATGCAATGATCTGTACGGCGGCGAACCGGGCGACGACACCACGGTTTGCGCCATAAGAATCCGCAAGCGCGCTCCCGTAAATCTGCTTATAGGGCCGCCGTCCAATTCCGACGACGTACAGAGGATGATGTCGCTGTTCTTCTCAAAAGAAGGCAAGCATATTATCTGCGGAGGAACCACATCCGGCCTTGCATCGGAATTTCTTAATAAGCCGGTCAAGGCGGACATACGCTATCTTGACCCTGAAATACCGCCCACCGCAGAGATAGAAGGGGTAGACTTGGTTACGGAAGGCGTAATCACGTTCAGCCGCGTGCTGTTCTACTCAAAGGACTATCTAAAAGACAACAGGCATTATCAGGATTGGAGCGTTAAGAGGGACGGCGCGTCGATGATAGCCCGGATGCTGTTTGAAGAGGCCACCGATATCAACTTCTTTGTGGGAAGAGCCGTTAATCCGGCGCATCAAAACCCTGATTTGCCGATAGGGTTCAGCATCAAGATGCGGCTGGTGGAAGAGCTTTCCGACGCGCTCAAGCAAATGGGGAAGCGTATAAAGGTCAGTTATTTTTAATAGACTTGTCCGGTTAACGGACAGGTCTAATATATAACATATCCACGAAGGGAGAGTACATAATGAGCGTTGAGTTTGACGCGCGGGTGATTGACAATATTTTGGACAGCTACGAACGAAAGTCCAGCGCGGTTATCGCCATTCTGCAAGAGATTCAGGAGCACTACAATTACCTGCCGAGAGAGGTATTTCCGCAGATTTCGGGCGCTCTGGGCATAAGCCAGGCGCGGATATACTCTATCGCCACTTTTTATGAGAATTTCTCCCTGGAGCCCAAGGGCAAGTATGTAATAAAGATTTGCGACGGTACGGCCTGCCACGTGAGAAAGTCCATACCGATTCTAAACCGGCTCAAGACGGAGCTGGGTCTTACCGCCGGCGAGAAAACCACTCCCGACTTGCTCTTTACCGTGGAAACGGTATCGTGCCTTGGAGCGTGCGGCCTTGCCCCGGTTATAACGGTCAACGACAAGGTTTACCCGGCCATGACCCCGGAAAAGTCGGCCGAACTGCTTACAAAGCTGAAGGAGGCTGAGGCGAATGCTTAAAACCCGGCAAGATTTAATGGCGCTCCGTTCTCAGTGCCAGGAAGCGGTGAAGCTGGAATCAAAGAGAATTTTGGTTTGCGCCGGCACGGGCTGTATTTCCAGCGGTTCCTTGGAGATATACGCGCGCCTGGAGGAAGTTTTGAAGGAGAAAAACATCCCCTGTTCGCTGGAACTGAATTTGGAGGCTCATAAGAGCGGCATAGTAGGCCTGAAAGAATGCGGCTGCCACGGTTTCTGCGAGATGGGCACACTGGTCAGGATAGAGCCTCAGGGATACCTTTATGTCAAGGTTCAGCTTGAGGATTGCCAAGAGATAGTTGACGAAACCATTGTCAAAGGCAGCCCTATCGAGCGGCTGACGTATAAATTTGACGGCAAGCCTGTTGAGATACAGGACGAAATACCTTTCTACAAGAAGCAGACCCGTGTTGTGCTTGGTCATTGCGGACATATTGACGCTAATTCTATCCGGGAATATCTGGCGGTCGGCGGCTATTCGGCCTTTGAGAAAGCGCTGTTCGACATGGATAACGACGCCATAATAAAGGAAGTATCCGACGCCAACCTACGCGGCAGGGGCGGCGGCGGCTTCCCGGCCGGGCGCAAGTGGGCTCAGGTGCGTCGCCAGAAAAATGATCCTAAATATGTCGTTTGTAACGGCGACGAGGGCGACCCCGGTGCCTTCATGGACAGAAGCATCATGGAAGGCGACCCGCATCTTATGCTTGAGGGCATGATGATTGCCGGGCTTGTGTGCGGCGCATCGGTGGGATATATATATGTCCGCGCCGAATACCCCATGGCGGTAAACCGGCTGCGCAGAGCTCTCGCTCAGGCCGAGGAACTTGGCTTGCTGGGCGACAACATACTTGGAAGCGATTTCTCGTTCCATATTAAGATTAACCGCGGCGCGGGCGCGTTTGTGTGCGGTGAAGGCAGCGCCCTGACCGCCTCGATAGAAGGCAAGCGCGGTATGCCCCGCGTGAAGCCGCCCAGAACGGTCGAGCACGGCCTGTTTTACAAGCCGACCGTACTGAACAACGTTGAAACCTTCGCGAACGTGCCCCTTATTATAAACAAGGGCGCGGAATGGTACAGGGGCCTGGGTACGGAAAGTAGCCCCGGAACCAAGGTTTTCGCCCTTACGGGCAATATCGTCAACACCGGGCTGATAGAAGTGCCGATGGGGGCTACGCTTAGAGAGATAATATTCGACATAGGCGGCGGCATGAGGGACGGAGCCAAGTTCAAGGCCGTTCAGATCGGCGGGCCTTCAGGCGGCTGCCTGACCGAGGAGCATCTTGACCTGCCGCTTGACTTCGACTCCTTGAAAAAGGCGGGGGCGATGATCGGCTCCGGCGGAATGGTCGTCATGGACGACAATACATGCATGGTGGGGATCGCGCGCTTCTTCATGAACTTTACGCAGCACGAATCCTGCGGAAAGTGCGTGCCGTGCCGCGAGGGAACAAAGCGTATGCTCGAGATACTCGACCGCATTACCGGCGGCGAAGGCCGCGAAGGCGACATCGAAATGCTTCTTGAGCTGTCCGATACTATTACGGCCACATCGCTGTGCGGGCTGGGCAAGACAGCCGCGTTCCCGATAGTAAGCACAATTAACTCGTTCCGCTCGGAATACGAGGAGCACATATTTGAAAAACGCTGCGCCACGGCCAGCTGCGAAGGGCTCAAGCGCATAGTCATTGACGAGGTTCTTTGCAAGGGCTGTACCAAGTGCGTAAAAGCCTGCCCGGTAAACGCGATTTCAGGCAAGGTAAAGGAGCCGTTCATAATCGACCAGAGCGCTTGCGTCAAATGCGGAGCCTGCCTGCCGGTTTGCCCATTCAACGCAATTAAGGAGGTGTAGGGAATCATGGAAAAGAAAGAGTATATGACGATTGACGGAATACCCGTAGAGATAGAGGGAGAGAAGAACCTCCTTGCGATGATAAGAAAGGCGGGAATAGAACTGCCGACTTTCTGCTATCACTCCGAGCTGTCGATATACGGCGCCTGCCGTATGTGCATTATCGAAGACAGCAAGGGAAACCTGGACGCGGCCTGTTCGGCTCAGCCATGGCCGGGAATGGAGATACGCACCAACACGGAGCGCCTGAGAAAGTACCGCAAGATGATACTCGAACTGCTGTTGGCAAATCATTGCCGCGACTGCACAACATGCGCCAGCAGCGGAAGCTGCAAGCTTCAGGACTTGGCCATGCGCTTCAATATCGAGGGCGTACGCTTCCCCAACACTGCCACAGAGCCTGTGCTTGACGATTCGTCCCTTTGCATCTCCAAGGATCAGAGCAAGTGTATCCTGTGCGGCGACTGCGTGCGTATGTGCGACGAGGTTCAGAGCATCGGAGCGATTGACTTCGCGGGGCGCGGCTCCAAGGCGACCATCAGTACGATATTTAACGACCCTCTGGCGCAAACGGACTGTGTGGGCTGCGGCCAGTGCGCCGCTATATGTCCCACGGGCGCCATAGTGGTGCGCAGCGACACCAACCGGCTATGGAAGGATCTTGACGATAAAAACACAAAGGTAACGGTTCAGGTAGCCCCTGCGGTCAGAGTAGCTCTGGCGGGACAGTTTGGAGTGACGCAGGGCGAAAACGCCATGGGCAAGATCGTGGCGGCACTTAGGCGTATGGGCTTTGATGAAATATTCGACACTTCCACCGGCGCAGATCTGACGGTACTGGAGGAAGCAAACGAGCTTCTCAAGCGTCTTGAAGCCAACCCCAACGGCTCTGAGTTCCCGCTGTTTACTTCCTGCTGCCCCGCGTGGGTCAACTTCTGTGAGAATAATTACCCTGAGCTCTTGAATAATGTCTCCACATGCCGTCCCCCCATACAGATGATGGCGGCGATCATCAAGGAGCAGTACGCGCCATCCAGCCGCCGCTCGGTGCATGTCGCCGTTACGCCATGCTCGGCCAAAAAATTCGAGGCCGCGCGCCCGGAATTTGCCGTTGACGGCGTTCCCCGCGTGGACTATGCCATAACCACGCAGGAATTGATACAGATGATTAAGGAATCGGGCTTGGTCTTTTCAGAACTGGAGCCGGAGGCGGTGGATTCGCCGTTCGGCTCGATGACCGGCGCCGGCCTAATCTTCGGCGTCACGGGGGGCGTTACGGAAGCGGTACTGCGCCGCATTTCCTCCGACAAAACCATTACGGGCCTTCAAACCCTCAAGCTGAGCGGAATCCGCGGCATGGAAGGCGTAAAGGAAGCGACCGTGAAAGTTGGAGACCGCGACGTTCGGATAGCCGTCGTAAGCGGCTTGAAAAACACACGAGATCTGATAGAGCGTATCAAGAACGGGGAGCGTTACGACTTCGTAGAGGTCATGGCCTGTCCGGGAGGCTGCGTCAGCGGCGCAGGCCAGCCATATGTGTCGGAAAGCGAAAAGGCGCTGCGTGGCAAGGGTCTGTACTCGGCCGACAAGCTGAGCAACGTCAAGCGCTCCGAGGAGAACCCGCTTATGATGACTCTGTACAACGGCATGCTCAAGGGGCGCGTCCATGAACTGCTGCATGTGCACTACACGGGCAAGGGGGGCGAAAACCATTGATTGAACTGAATGTATGCGTCGGAAGCTCCTGCCATCTGAAAGGCTCGTACAACGTCATACAGGCTTTTCAGCAGATGATAGAAGAAGGGGCTCTACACGATAAAATCGAGATGAAAGCGCAGTTCTGCATGAAGCAGTGCCAACGGGGCGTATCTGTCTCCATAGGCAATGATACGTACAGCGTTTCGCCCGAAACGGCGCGGGAGTTCTTCCGTAATACGCTTGTACCTATGACGAAATAGCGGTTTAGTATGTTGCTGGGGTGTGTCGACACACCCTTGATGGTGGCCGGGCGCGTTAATTACGGCCCGGCTTCATACTTTGTAAGAGCCTGTTTAATATCTTTTTGCCGTTGGATTGGCGAGCCAAATTTTTCGCAATTTTAGGATGCTGTGTGCCAGTGGCACACGTTTAGCATCCGAAGCGCCAGCGTAGGCGGAGGAAGTGACGCCCGGGGACGGCCCCCGCGAAGCCCGGGTTTGGCTTCGTGGGGTGGAGTCTGGCCGCCAAGACAATGATGAAAAGATATTAAACAGGCTCTAAAGACCAGGCGGGAGGAATGAAATGAGCTGCAATTGTTTGGAAAACAAGACATGGATATGCACCGACCCGAGTATCGACGTGTCGCTGCTGGAGCCCACGCTGGAAAAGTACACGGATTCAAAAGGTAGCATTATACCGATACTGCAGGCGGCGCAGAATCTGTACGGATATCTGCCCACGGACTTGATCGCGTATATATCGCGCCGTGCGGGCATCAAGCCGTCGAAGGTGATGGGCGTGGTGACGTTCTACGCGCAGTTTCGCACAAAACCGATAGGCAAGCACCTGATAATGCTGTGCAAGGGAACGGCGTGCCATGTAAACGGCGCGTCGATGATTGAGGAAGCTATCCGCGAGAACTTAGGCGTCGAGGAGGGGGCTATAACCCCGGATGGCCTGTTTACATACAACAACGTGGCGTGTATCGGCTGCTGCAGCCTGTCGCCCGTCATGATGATCGGCGACGACACTTTCGGGATGCTTACCAAGGAGAAGGTGGCGGAAGTCCTTGACGGTATCAGGGCGCGCGAAGCGGAAGGGGTGAGCGAATGACGGCGAAAATATTGGTCGGAAAGGGAAGCTGCGGTATCGCCGCCGGGGCTAACGTGGTATTTGACGCGCTCTCAAGCGGCGTTCGCGAGTCCGGCGTCGACTGCCCGGTAACAATTACAAGCTGCGTCGGAATGTGCTATCTTGAGCCTATTGTAGACGTAATAGACGCTAAGGGCGTTAAGAATACATATGTTCGGATGGATCAGAAGGGCGCGGGAGAACTTGTCAAGGCTCTGAAAGGCGAGGACAGCGCGGTGGCGCAATATCTTATTTCCGACGCTGACGCGGGTGTTTTGTCGGCGCAGCGCCGGGTCGCCCTGCTTAACTGCGGCATCATAAACCCTGAGCTGATTGGCGAATATCTTGCCGCCGACGGATACAAGGCTGCCGAGAAATGCCTCAAAGAGAAGACCCCCGAACAGGTTATCGACGAGATAAAGATATCGGGGCTGGCGGGACGTGGCGGCGCGGGCTTCCCCACGTGGTTCAAGTGGAGTGCGGCCAGAAGCTCTAAGGGCGACAAAAAGTATGTCATCTGTAATGCCGACGAGGGCGACCCCGGCGCGTTCATGGACCGCGCCATCATCGAGGGCGACCCCCACGTACTGATAGAGGGTATGCTGATCGCGGCTTACGCTATCGGCTCCGACGAAGGCGTGGTATACGTCCGCGCCGAATATCCGCTGGCCATCACGCGGCTTGAAATAGCCATAGAGCAAGCCCGCGACGCCGGATACCTTGGGAACAATCTGTTCGGCAGCGGCTTCAGCTTTGATATGCGCATCAAGGCGGGGGCGGGGGCATTCGTATGCGGCGAGGAAACGGCCCTGATCGCTTCTCTTGAGGGCGAACGTGGTATGCCGCGGCTCAAGCCGCCTTTCCCGGCGCAAAAGGGCTTTTGGCAGCAGCCCTCGAATATTAACAATGTGGAGACGTTTGCCAACGTGCCGTGGATTATACGAAACGGCGGCGCGGCTTTCAGCGCCATGGGAACCGAGAACTCCAAGGGGACAAAGGTGTTCGCGCTTACCGGCAAGATCGCCAAGGGCGGCCTGGTGGAAATACCCATGGGTCAGACCATACGCGACGTGGTGTACGGCGTAGGCGGAGGCATTAAGGACGGACGCGCGTTCAAGGCCGTGCAGATGGGCGGCCCCTCAGGCGGCTGTATCCCTGCGGGACTCATTGACACACAGATCGACTACAAGACGCTTGGTGCCACCGGTGCGATAATGGGCTCCGGCGGCATGGTCGTCATGGACGACACAACCTGCATGGTGGACATGGCCAGGTTCTTTCTTGACTTTACATGCAAGGAGAGTTGCGGCAAGTGCGTACAGTGCCGCATCGGAACCAAGCGTATGCTGGAAACGCTGGAACGCATCTGCGAAGGCGAGGGGCGCGAGGGTGATATCGAGCTGCTTGAGAGGCTGGCCAACCAGGTCAAGGACGCTTCTCTCTGTGGCCTTGGCCAGACCGCGCCGAATCCGGTTCTGACCACCATCCGCTATTTCAGGAACGAGTACGAGGATCATGTATACAACAAGAAGTGTACGGCGCGCCAGTGCAAGCCGCTGCTTACGTATTCCATCGAACCGGAAAAGTGCATAGGCTGTACGCTGTGCGCGAAGAAATGCCCCAACGACGCCATTGCTGGCGAGGTAAAGAAGCTTCATGTTATAGATATGGATAAGTGCGTAAAATGCGGCAAGTGCGTGGACGTTTGCAAGTTTAACGCGGTAATTGTGGAATAGGAGGGGAGAAAGCATTGAGTAAAATTCGTGTAAATATAGACGGGCGCGAGTGTTTCGGCTACGACAGCCAGACCATTTTTGAAATCGCCAGAGAAAACGGTGTCGATATCCCAACCCTATGCCACGACGACCGGGTAAAGCTGTACGGAAGCTGCGGAATATGCGTGGTGGAAACCGAGGGGAACCCCAAGCTGCTGCGCTCCTGCTCGACATTAGCCGCAAACGGGATGATTATCAAGACCGATTCTGAGCGTGTGCGTTATAGCCGTAAGACAACTCTCGAACTGCTTCTCAGCGACCATACCGGCGACTGCCGCCCGCCGTGCGTTCTGGCATGTCCGGCTCAGACAGACTGCCAGGGCTATGTCGGGCTGATCGCCAACGGCGAGTACGATGAAGCTCTCAAGCTTATAAAGGAAAAGATACCGCTTCCGGCCTCTATCGGAAGGGTATGTCCGCATCCCTGCGAAGAGGCCTGCCGCCGCGAGCTTGTGGAAGAACCCATAGCTATAGCCGCGATCAAGCGGTTTGCCGGCGACATGGACATAGACACGGCGGGCGGGTTGTTTACGCCTGATGTCGGCGAGCCTACGGGCAAGTCCGTCGCTATTGTCGGGGGAGGCCCCGGCGGCTTGACCGCCGCGTACTTTCTGCGGAAAAAGGGTCATGCCGTAACCATTTACGACGCAATGCCGCACATGGGCGGTATGCTGCGCTATGGAATCCCCGAATACCGCCTGCCTAAGAAGCTGTTGCAGACAGAGATAGATTCTATTGAGCAGATGGGCGTAACGCTCAAGAATAATGTCAGAATAGGCAGTGACGTAACGCTGGATCATCTTCGCCGCGTGTACGACGCAGTTATCGTTGCCGTGGGAGCGTGGTCGTCTTCAGATTTGCGCTGTCCCGGCGAGGAGTTGGACGGCGTGCTGGGCGGTATAGACTTTTTGCGGGATGTTGTTCTGGGCAGCCGTGTTTTCGCGGGCCGTAAGGTCGCCGTCGTGGGCGGCGGCAACACGGCGATGGACGCCAGCCGCACAGCGGTGCGCCTGGGCGCGGAGGCGGTCTACAATGTCTATCGCCGCACAAGGAACGAGATGCCCGCGGAGGAAATCGAAATTGTCGAAGCAGATGAGGAAGGCGTAATCTTCAAGAACCTTACCAACCCCATTGAAGTAGTGGGCGAAAACGGCAAGGTAGTTGCTCTGCGCCTCCAAGTCATGGAATTGGGCGAGCCTGACGCCTCGGGCCGCCGCGCTCCCGTTCCGGTTCCCGGTAAGGAGGAACGCCTCGAGGTAGATACCGTCATAGCGGCCATCGGCCAAAAATTGGCCCCTGCTGGCCTTGAGGGAATCGAACTGACAAAGTGGGGAACCATTTCCGCCGACGAGAGCACGTTCCTGACAAGTCTGCCCGGCGTGTTCGCAATAGGCGACGCTACCAACAACGGCGCGGATATCGCGATTTCTGCCATCGGAGACGCTGCAAAGGCCGTGGACATGGTGGATCAGTATCTCAAGGGCGAGCGGCTGGAATACAAGGAGCCGTACCTTGTTAAAAGCGAGAAAACCGCTGAGGATTTCGCGGATAAACAGAAACAGCGGCGCGTACACGCGCATCACCGGCCCGCAAACCAGCGGCGCGGTGACTTCGTAGAGATCAGCACGGCGTTCAGCAAGGAAGAAGCCAGGAACGAGGCAAGCCGCTGCCTTGAGTGCGGCTGCCAGGACTACTTCGAGTGCAAGCTGCTTAAATACGCCCACCAATACGATGTGAGGCCGGAAGACTTCAGCGGAGCAGCGCCCAGCGGCTTAGTGGATGAAACTCATCCGTTCATAGTGCGCAACCCCGGCAAGTGCATCCTGTGCGGGCTGTGCGTCCGGGTCTGCGAAGAGGTCGTAGGGCCTGCGGCCCTGGGCCTGGTCAGCCGCGGATTTGGGGCCGAGGTTAAGTCCGCGCTTGACGCCGGTCTGAAAGACGCCGGATGTATCGGCTGCGGCATGTGCGTGGACATGTGCCCCACCGGAGCGCTGACGGAAACCATGCCTATCGCCAAGAGGACTCCTCTTGAGGAGCGGATTACGGAAACAGCCTGTTCCTTCTGTTCGGTAGGGTGCCAGACAAAGCTGGCCTCCGTCGGCAATACGCTTACGCGCAGCCTTCCCGCCGCCGAAAGGCAGTCAGACGCGTTCCTGTGCGAAAAGGGACGATTCGGATTCGGCGAGATCGCAAGGCGCAAGAGGCTTGCCGCGCCGTTAGTTAAAGGCGAGGACGGCTTTATAGAAACCAGCTTTGAATATGCGGCGGACTATGCAAACAGAGGCTTGCGCGCGTTGCAGGCGCGGCATGGCGAAGGATGCGTCGCTGTGGCGATATCCGACAGGTATACGAACGAGGAAGCGTTCTTGATAAAGGAATACGCAAATCGGGCGCTTCATACCGACAAGGTGTTTTCATTCGGGCGTGTGAGCGGCGGGCTGGGTGATGTCCTTGGGCGCGACTGCTCAACGTCGTCCCTGGACGAGTTGGATGGCACTGAACTGATCGTTCTTGTGGAAGCCAACTTAATGAAGAACCACGCTTCGGCGGGAATGAAGGTCAGGCGCGCGGCGGGGAACGGCGTCAAGCTGTTGGTTCTCGGCGGCGAAGACCCATTGATGGACGAGATCGCCACCATGAAGGTAGATACGGGCAATATGGACGTGCTTCGCCAAATGGTAAAGCGAGCTCTTGAGTCCGGCAAAAATAAGAACGCGGACGGAAGAGATGAATTAGCCGCCTGGCTTGAAAGCATCGCAGTCGGCGAAAAAGCCCGTGCCGCTGCCGATATGTACCTGAGCGCAAAAAAAGCCATAATCATTTTTGAGAAAAATACATTATCGAAGGATGCCGCGCGGCTGGTCGGCAATCTGACCGTGCTTGGCGGACACGCGACCGGCCCGCGCGACGGCGTCGTTCAACTGCTGCCCGGCGCAAACAGCCAAGGCTTGTCCGACTTGGACATTCTTCCCGGCGAGGCGTTCCTGGATCAGCTTGCTTCAGGGGAAATCCGCGGCATGTTTGTATTCGGCGAGGACGTTCCGGGAGTAGACCTCAACAAGCTGGAGTTTCTCGCGGTTCAGGATATCCATATGACCGAGACGGCGCAAAAGGCGGACGTAGTGTTCCCAGCCTCCAGCTTTGCCGAGACGGACGGAAGCTATACCTCGGCCGATGGAAGAGCGCGGATTCTCAACAAGGCAGTCGAGCCGTATCCCGCAATGGACAACAGCGTCCAGGCGCTTGAGCTGGCGGCTCTGGCCGGAGCGCCACTTGGATACCGCAACGCGGAAGACATACGCCGCGCAATACGCCGGAAGCCAATCGTAAAACAAGCCCCCCGCCTAGCTGTTCCCGGCGGCGAGAACTTGTCGCGGGAGGCGGTTCCGATCAGCAATGAACTATACGCCGGTTTCATAGAATATACCGGCAGCAAGTAATCCGTAATCAATAATTTCCATGTGTGAAGCAATCCGATGCTGTTGCGTCATGCCGGATTGCTTTGCGCATTATAGGAATATGACTGCGAAACTGCATCAAATGAGGGGTGCGCGGAATCGCAAGATCCCGTGCTGTTTACCCCGGCGCGTGATGCAGATTGAGCTGCATATTCCTATATGCCGATATGTCGGAAGACAGCAGGTTTTTGTTTGTTCAAAACTCTCACTTGACAACCACTTCGATTAATAGTAAACTATTTCGGGCGGTGAATGAATAATGGTACTGATTGACGTTGGAATATGGAACAATGAAGGAATGTGGGGTAATCTTATTCCCAATTTCAATCTTCATCTTCAATCTTCACCTTCAATTTTAAATTTTGTTTTTCAATCTCCTTGATTCGCGGGGAGATTTTTTATTTCAGGGAGGAGAGGTTTGAATGGACTTGCAAGGCAGACACCTGGTAGAACCGCTGGATTTATCGGTGGATGAGATTGAATGGCTGATTGACGCGGCCGGGCGCATTGTTGCCAAGCCCGAGGATTATGCCGAAGCTTGCAAGGGGAAACTGCTTGCGACGCTGTTTTACGAGCCAAGTACGAGGACTAGGTTTTCGTTCGAGGCGGCGATGCTGCGGCTGGGCGGGCAGGTTATCGGCTTTTCAGAGCCGTCGTCAAGCTCCGTGTCAAAGGGCGAAAGCATTGCGGACACCATCAGGACTGTCGCGTGCTACGCGGATATAGCGGTCATGCGCCATCCAAAGGAGGGTTCGGCCCTGGTGGCGTCGAGGTGTGCTGACATACCCGTCATCAACGGCGGGGACGGCGGACATCATCACCCGACGCAGACCCTAACCGACCTGATGACCATTAAGCTCGAAAAGGGCGGATTTAACAACATTACGGTGGGGATGTGCGGCGACTTGAAGTTTGGGCGCACGGTACACTCCCTGATACGCGCGCTTACCCGTTACAGCGGTGTAAGGTTTGTGCTGATTTCCCCGGATGAACTTCGCGTACCGGAATATGTGCGCGAAGAGGTCGAGAGGTCGGGCGCGGAGTTCGAGGAGACCCGCGACTTGCGCGAAGCCCTGCCGGAGCTTGACGTGTTGTACATGACCCGCGTGCAGCGCGAGAGGTTTTTTAACGAAGAGGATTACATCCGTCTCAAAGACAGCTATATCCTTGACGCGGAAAAACTCAGGAGCGCCAAACAAAGCTTGATGGTACTTCATCCGTTGCCGCGCGTAAACGAAATATCCGCAGATGTGGACGCCGACCCGCGCGCCTTCTATTTCCGGCAGGCCAAGAACGGCATGTATATCAGGATGGCGCTGATAATGGCGCTGCTCGGATCGAAAGGGGTATAGTCATGGAAATAAACAGCATTGCCAACGGGATCGTTATAGACCATATCCGCGCCGGGTTTGGGCTCAAGGTGCTGGAATACCTGAAAATTGACAAGGGGCTTGGCTCCGTGGCAATAATTATGAATGCCGTAAGCGAAAAGCACGGCCGTAAAGACCTTATCAAGCTTGAAAACGTCGAAAACGTCGATGTGGACGTGCTGGGGCTTATCGACCATAACGCGACGGTAATATACATTAAAAACGATGGGATCGTGAAAAAAGCGAAGCTGTCGCTCCCCGAGAAAGTGACGAACGTAATCCTGTGCAAGAATCCGCGCTGCGTTACGTCGGTTGAGGCTGTGCCGCATGTGTTCCATCTGGCGGACGCTTCGGGCAAGTATCGGTGCGAGTATTGCGACAACATGGTAAAAAGCCAATGAGAGATAATCGGCAACTGTTGATTACCGGCGGAAGGGTCATTGATCCGCGAAGCGGAACCGACGAGGCGCGCGACATATTTGTCGCAGACGGCGTTATCAGGCCGGTTTTCGCCGACACGCCGGATTGCCGCGTGTTTGACGCGTCCGGGATGATTATTGTTCCGGGGCTTGTGGACTTGCATGTGCATTTTCGTGAGCCGGGCGCGGAGTATAAGGAAGACATAGAGTCCGGAAGCCGCGCGGCGGCGCGCGGTGGATACACGACGGTTTGCTGTATGCCGAACACAAAACCGGCCATTGACAGCCGGGAGATTGTTGAGCTTGTGGCCGGGCGCGGCCGAAAAAACGGGCTTGTGAACCTGCTTGTCGTGGGGGCTCTTAGCAAGGGGCAGGAAGGGCGTGAGCTCGCCGATTTTGAGGGGATGCTAAGAGGCGGCGTATGCGCCCTGTCCGACGACGGCAAAACGCTCATGGATTATGATCTGATGCGCCAAGCCGCAACGCGCGCGAAAGAACTTGGCCTGCTGATAACAGACCACGCTGAAAATCATGTTAAAAGCGTGGGCGGCGTTATTAACGACGGCGACGTGTCGCGGAGTTTAGGGGTCTATGGAATACCGAGCAGCGCTGAGGCCGACATTGTTGCGCGGGATATCGAGCTTGCGCGGGAAACGGGATGCCGTATACACTTGCAGCACATCAGCGCAAAGGAAAGCGTCGCGCTGATATGCGAGGCAAAGCGCCGGGGTATCCCCATAACCGCCGAAACAGCCCCGCATTACTTCACCTTGACTGACGAGGCGGTGCTTGTCCACGGCGCAAATGCCAAGATGAACCCGCCGCTGAGAACAGAGAGCGACAAACAAGCCATAATCGAAGCTCTGCGCGACGGTACAATCGACGTCATAGCCACAGACCACGCGCCGCATTCCGTAGAAGAAAAATCGCGGCCGCTTGAACAGGCGCCGTTTGGCGTTGTCGGGCTGGAAACGGCGTTCGCGGTAAGCTATACCGCGCTGGTTGCTCCGGGGCACATAACTTTGCCGGAGCTTGTACGCCTGATGAGCTTTAACCCGGCAAACATCCTGAACTTAGAGAGCGGCGGTCTTGCCGTCCGTGATACGGCGAATTTCGCGGTGTTTGATATTGGCAATCCGTACGGCATTGATTGTGGAAGATTCGTATCCAAAGGTAGGAATACGCCGTTTAACGGGATGAAGGTGTACGGGCGTACGGCTCTCACTGTTTGCAGCGGTAAGATAAGTTGGGAGGACGGCAATGATAGATCATTTAATTGAAAGGATCGAAGTCTTGGGCGCGCCGGTTGTCGTCGGGCTTGACCCGACTCTGGAAATGATACCGGGAAGGATTAGGCAAGGCGATTCCTTTGAGGCGATATCCTCGGCGATGTTTGAGTTCAACCGTGAGATTATCGACGCGGTATACGACCTTGTGCCAGCCGTCAAGCCGCAGATAGCCATGTATGAGCGATTCGGCGCCGACGGGCTGTGGGCGTACGCGGATACGGCGGCCTATGCCCGAAGCAAGGGTCTGCTGGTTATCGGAGACATAAAGCGCGGTGATATATCAAGTACGGCGGAGGCATACGCCGCGCACATCGGCGGTACGGAAGCGGGCGGACAAAGGCTCTTTCCCTGGCCGGTGGATGCCGTGACGCTGAACCCGTACTTCGGTAAGGACAGCTTGACGCCGTACCTCGACATATGCGCGGCGCAGGAGAAGGGAATATTCCTGCTGGTCAAGACGAGCAACCCCGGCAGCGGCGACTTACAGGACTTGCGGCTGGAGTCCGGCAAGCTGGTTTATGAGCATGTCGCCGACTTGGTGTCGGAATGGGGCAGGGATTTTGTCGGCAAGCACGGCTACAGCAAGGTCGGGGCTGTGGCAGGTGCGACGTTTCCCGAGCAGGGCCGCGAAATGAGGAAGCGTATGCCTCACACCTTCTTCCTTGTACCGGGATATGGGGCGCAGGGAGGGTCAGGCAAGGACTTGCAAGGATTTTTTGACGCAGACGGGTCGGGCTGTATAGTAAACTCCTCGCGCGGTATTACAGCGGCTTGGAAGAAGGACAAACGCTTTGGCGAACACGGCGTAGGCGACGCGGCGCGCGAGGCCGTGGAAGCCATGATAAAAGACTTGAGGGAGGCTTGGTCTTGAGCGGCGTATGTACTGCCGAGATTATAGGCAACGACGAAATCGCGCCCGGGATATTCAAGCTGCGCCTGAGGTTGCCCGCCGGGTATCAGCGCCCGGAGCCGGGGCAGTTTGTGAATCTTTATCTTAACGACCCAAGCCGCTTGCTTCCGCGCCCTATCAGCGTCTGCGGCTGGCACGAAAGCGTGCTGACCTTGGTTTACGCTGTGGTCGGCGCGGGAACCAGGGCGATTTCCGGCTATGGAATCGGAGCGAAAATCCGCGTTTCGACCCCGCTCGGAAACGGCTTTGCTGTACAGCCGGTCAAAAGCTGTATATTGGTCGGCGGGGGCGTTGGTGTGCCGCCGCTGTTATATCTTGCGAACAGGCTGGCGGAGAATGGCCGTGATGCCCTTGCGGTGTTGGGTTTTCGCGGCGAGCCGTTTTTGACGGACGAATTCCCATGCGCCGTAGAAGTCGCCACAGACGACGGTTCCGCAGGATTCAAGGGTAACGTGGTGGAGCTGCTGGAAAAGTTGAATCTCCCGGCGTCCGGCACGCAAATATTAGCCTGCGGGCCAAAGCCGATGCTTGGGGCTCTGGCGAAGTTTGCCGCCAAGCGCGGTATTGCGCTGCAAGTATCCCTCGAGGAACGTATGGGCTGCGGCTATGGCGCGTGTGTGGGCTGCGTCTGCAAGACGGCGGGCGGTAGCCGCAAGGTATGCGAGGATGGGCCAGTGTTTGCCGGGGACGAGGTGATTTGGGATGAGTGATTTGCGGGTTATCTTTTGCGGGCTGGAGCTTCAGAACCCGATTGTTACGGCCTCCGGTACGTTTTCTGCGAAGGGAAGCGGAAAGTTCTACGACTTTTCGAGATTGGGCGCGGTTACGTCAAAGGGCGTGGCAATCGACCCGTGGCCGGGAAACCCTACGCCGCGCATAGCCGAGACGCACAGCGGTATGCTCAATGCCATAGGGCTGGAAAACCCCGGAGCGGAGAGGTTTATCGCTGAGGAACTGCCGCTTATAAGAAACGGAATTGATTTTTCCGGCACAAGGATAATCGCAAACGTAGCGGGTCGCAGCGTTGAAGAGTATGTGCGGGCCGCCGAACTGCTTAACGCCGCTGACGTAGACATGCTCGAGCTTAACATATCATGCCCGAACATCAAGGAAGGCGGCGTTTCATTCGGAACGTCCCCAGCAGTGGCCGCCAAGGTTACGCAGGAAGTGCGCCGCGTCGTGACAAAGCCGCTCATAGTAAAGCTGACGCCTAATGTGACGGACATTTGCGAAATAGCGCATGCGGCGGAGTCATCCGGGGCGGACGCGCTTTCCCTTATAAATACGCTGACCGGAATGAGGATAGACGTACGGAAGCGCCGCCATGTTCTCGCGAACAAAACAGGCGGGCTTTCCGGCCCCGCGATAATGCCTGTAGCGATACGCATGGTCTATCAAGTCGCTTCCGCGGTAAAGATACCCATACTGGGCATGGGCGGGATTATGAGCGGCGCGGATGCGGCGGAATTCCTGATGGCGGGGGCTTCGGCGGTAGCCGTGGGCACTGCGGCGCTGGTAGACCCCACCGCGCCGGTGCGTATATTGGATGAACTGAAAGACTTCATGGACGAGCATGGTTTTGCAAATATCGAGGCAGTCAAAAACGCATTGAAATAGATAAATTATGCCAGGAGGCGGGTATGGATTATAAGTCGGAATTTATAACGTTTATGGCAAGGGCGGGCGCGCTCACCTTCGGGGACTTTGTCACGAAGAGCGGGCGAAGGACGCCGTACTTTGTAAACACGGGCAAGTACAGCGATGGCGGACAGATTTCCAGGCTGGGAAATTTCTACGCCGACTGCATCATGGAAAACGTAAATATCACCGAGAATACAGTGCTGTTCGGCCCGGCTTACAAGGGCGTCGCACTTGCGGTGTCCGCGGCAGTCGCGCTGTCCGGGCGCGGGGTGAACGTGGGCTACTGTTTCAACCGCAAGGAAGTCAAGGATCACGGAGAGGGCGGCGCGCTGGTCGGGCACAAGTTGACCGGCGGCGACAGGGTACTCATCATCGAAGACGTAATCACGGCTGGCACGGCTGTGCGGGAAGTACTGCCGATACTTCAAGAAGCCGGAGCGGTCGTAGACGGTTTGATAATATCCGTAGACCGCATGGAGCGCGGCGCTGGCGAACGTACCGCGATACAGGAGATATGGGAGGAATACAATATCCCAACGTTCCCAATCGTAAATGTGCGTGACATTCTCAAGTGCCTTCACAACAACCCCGTAGACGGAAAAGTATTGATAGACGACGGTACGGCGGCGCGAATAGAAGCTTATATGGAGGAATATTGTGTATAGTAGAAGGGTTTGATTAAGTGCGAACAAGCATTAAAATGATTGCCACAGACCTTGACGGCACGCTGCTGAGATCGGATAAAACCATATCGGAACACACAAAATCCGTATTAAGCCGATGCCGGGAATCCGGCCTTAAATTGGTATATGCCACAGGGCGCGGCGGAATTGACGCCAACATTGTTCCGCCGGAGCTTTTTGACGGAAGAATCACCATGAACGGCGCAGTTGCAAAGGCCGGTGATGCGGTTGTTTATAACTGTCCGATACCTTACCGGGACGCTCGCCGGCTTCTCGTTTCTTGTGATAAGCGAGGCTTGCGCATAGTATCGCAAACAAGTGATATGCACTATTCCAATTTCGCGACGTCGGATGTGTGGCCAAGGCTTACAAATTATAAGATCGTAGATTTTTCACGGCATGACGCGGACGCGGAAAAAATATATACTTTCGACCTTACGCCCGAAGATATAAGCTTTATAGAAAACCAGCTTCCTGACAACCTGTACATGGTTGTGATGACAGACGGTTTAGCCATGATTGTGCATAAAGGCGCTACGAAGTCGAAAGCGGTTTCCGAACTGGCAAGTTTTTGGGGTATCGACAAGTCTGAGATTGTAGCTTTCGGCGACGACTTGAATGATATCGACATGATTTCATACGCGGGAGTAGGCGTAGCCATGGAAAACGCGCTTGATGAAGTGAAAGCCGCCGCCGGTCATGTCTGCAGCTCCAATGACCATGACGGTGCGGTAAGGTGGTTGGAAGATAATGTGTTGTGATGATATTTATGAAGTAAGGAAACGCCCCTCGTTCCACGTATTAGTTAATCGTGGCGCGAGGGGCGTGTTTGTTAGTAATTGAGTTTTTCGGTCAGGTCGTACTTTTTTGACATTTCGAGGCAGAGCTCGTCCGCGACGGCGGAAATTTTTTCGTGATGGGAAAGAAGGTCTTTCCTCAGCGAGGCGAAGTCCTTTGTCAGAAGTCGCTTGTTATGGACTACGAGCCGTCCGTTCACGATTGTGGACTCCACGTTCGAGGCGTTGGCGCTGTAGACGATTGCGCCGTAATAGTCGTAGATTGGGGACATGTTGGGGCTGTCGGTTTCGAGGATCACGATGTCCGCTTTTTTACCGGCTTCTATCGAGCCTGTCAGGTGATCGATGCAAGCGGCTTTTGCGCCTTCGATGGTTCCCATGCGTACCACGTGCTCACAGGGGAACGCGCTGCGATCCTTGTACTTGATTTTCTGGCAGCGGGCGGCCAGGGGCATCTGGCTCAGAACGTTGAGGGCGTTGTTGCTCATGGGGCCGTCGGTTCCCAGTCCGACCGTAATGCCCCTTGCCTGCATTTCCATGACGGGGGCTATGTCCTTGGCGGCCTTGGTGTTTGCGCCCGGATCATAGGAAACCTTGACGCCGCGCTTCGCGAAAATGTCCAGGTCGTCGCCGGAGGCCAGACAGGCATGCGCCGCCAGGAATTTGTCGTCGAGAATACCCAGCTTGTCGAGGCGTTCCACGGGACTTATACCGTATTTTTCCCGGCTTTCCTTCATCTCGTAGACCATTTCGGCCAGATGCATCTGCATAAGGGCGCCGTGTTCGCGGGCAAGCTTGTGGGCGGCTTGCATGTGTTCGCTCGAGACGCTGTAGGGGGCGTGGCATGTCACGGACGGCCGCACAAGTGGGTGTCCGCTCCATTTCTCAAGGAACTCACGTGTCGCCGTAAACGAGGACTCGAAGTTCGCCGAGGTGATATTCTCGGAAATTACGCCTCTGATGCCGATGTCGGCCACCGCTTCGGCCTGAGTAAGGACTATATTTCCGTGATCTACAATGGTGGTGATGCCGCTAAGCAGCATTTCCGCGCAGGCATAGTACGTGCCGTGGCGCACCAGTTCCTCGGACATGGTACGAGCCTCGAGCGGCAGCATAAAGCGGTTGAGACGGTCGGGAACGTCGTCGGCAAGACTGCGGTACGTAATCATGGACATGTGGCAGTGGCAGTTGACCATGCCGGGCATGACGATTTTGCCTGAACAGTCCAGCACGTGGCAGTTGTCAAGCTGCGGCAGCGCTTCCATGGGGCCGGCTTGCGCGACGGCGTCCCCGGCGGTCAGCACGAAGCCGTTTCGGTGGATCGTTCCCTGCCCATCCATTGTCAGGACGACCGCGTTCTTTAACAGTATTTTGTTCATCGAGCCCTCACGTTAGTCAATGAGGATGTATGCGTATGTCAGGTTGTGGGCGTTGCCCGGCTCGACCCACATTCCGCCCAATCCGCGGCGTACCGCCATGCCGATCTCGTTGAAATAGAGGGGGATCGCGGCGGCTTCTTCGCGCGTGATTTCCTGGATGCGCTGGTAAAGCTCTATGCGCCTCTGTTCGTTTGTTTCCTGCTGAGCTTCGTCGAACAGGCTCATTATTTCGGGGTTGTTCATCGCGGAGCGGTTGGAGGCTATGCCTGGGGCGTGCGAACGGCGGGAGTCGTCGCCGAACGGATGATTCGAGAAGCCGATCAGGATCGCGTCGTGCTGAAGGTTTGTTGTGTATTCGGTAGCCGCGGAGAAGTCCATCTCCCTTATGATTACGTTGATGCCGATTTCACGAAGCTGCGCCTGAAGTATCTGCGCGCCCAGCCTGTAGTTTGTCGCGAAGGATATTATTTCGAGGTCAAGGCCGTCCTCGAAGCCGGCTTCGATCATGAGTTCCCTGGCTCTGTCAACGTCGTGAGGGTGAGGAACTATGTTCGGGTTGTAGCCGAACTGATCCCAGCCCCAGAATGTGTTTGCCTGTACGGCGTGGCCGCCTTCGGCTCCCAGCATTATGTCGTCGACGTTTATCGCGTAGGCGATAGCGTTGCGCAGAGTCTGGTTGGCGGTGGGGTATCTGCTGGCGTTGAGGGCCAGATAGTTAAGGGAGCTTCCCGTGAAGCGGATAAGCTCAAGGTTGGGGTCGCCTTCCACAATGGCGTGCTCTTCGGGGTTTGTGCGTACGCTTATGTCGATCTCGCCGTTTTGCAGGGCTATCAGAGCCGCGGCGGGTTCGAGCATCGTTCTGAATGTGATTGTTTCAGTCGGTACGGGGCCGTCCCAGAAGCCGTCGAAGCGCTCGACAATGGCAAAGTCGGACTCTACCAGTTCTCTGAGCATGAACGCGCCTGTTCCTACGTTGTAGCCGGATTCGGGGTCTTCCGCGAAAGCCCTTCTGCTAAGAATGCCGTAGGAGGGCTGCGAAATAATGTACTGAAAGTCCATGTTGGGGTTTTCCAGCCTCATCTGGATTGTAAGATCGTCTATTACCGTGATTTCGGCAACCGAGTTGAATATTCCCCTCAAAGCGGTGTGGGAGGTTTCCATGCCGCGCTCCCATGTGAAGAGCACGTCGTCGGCCGTGAGTGTGTCGCCGTTGTGGAACTCCATTCCCGGACGAAGGTTGAATGTCCACGTTACCAGGTCTTCGCCAACCGACCAGTCAAGCGCCGCGCCGGGCATCAGCTCGAATGTTTCGGGGTGATAGACTACCAACGGCGTGTGGGTGAGCATGTACAGGCGCCTGTGCTGAGGATTGTTGAACGCCTGAGGGTCGGAACTGTCGATGTTGACGTCGAATACCATCGTTATATTGCTTTGGAATGTGCCTCCGTTTCCGCCGGCCGGCGCGGGGGCTTCCGCTTGGGGCGCGGCCGGGTCTGCGGCGGGTGCGGGTGCAGGAGCCGGTGTGGCGGCGCAGGCGGTAAGGATGGCTGCCGCTGCGGCGACGGACAACATTGCCAGAATCCTGTTCTTCTTCATAGTTTTCCTCCTAAATTAGTTACCTGACTACATGCGGTATAATATTGCTCTGTATGTCAAAGGCGGCGCACTGTTATTTTACAAGATAACAGGCCACCAGATGACCGGGGGTTATTTCCACCAGGGGAGGACACTCGCTGCGGCACTTGTCGAAGGCGTGTTCACAGCGGCTTTGGAAGCGGCACTCGTTTTTGGGAGAAATGGGTGATGTGATTTCGCCCTTGAGTATGATGCGCTCTTTTTTATGGCCGTACTCGGGAATAGGTATTGCCGAGAGCAGGGCCTTGGTGTAGGGGTGCATCGGGTTCTTGAAAAGCTCTTCCGTGGGGGATTTTTCCACGATCTGGCCAAGGTACATTACCGCTATTTCATCGGAAAAATTGTGGACAACGGCCAGGTCGTGGGTTATAAAGATGTATGTCAGGCCGTTGCTGCGCTGTAAATCTTTGAGCAGGTTCAGTATTTGCGCCTGTATTGAGACGTCGAGGGCGGACACGGGCTCGTCGCAGACTATAAATCTTGGTTCCATGGCCATCGCGCGGGCTATTCCGATGCGCTGGCGGCGGCCGCCGTCCAGTTCGTGCGGGTATGTGTTCGTAAGGCGGCTGGTCAGGCCCACCATTTCCATCAGCTCGAGTACGCGGTTTTCGACTTCGGCCTTGCCGGTTATGATATTATTTGTCGTGATAGGCTCACGGATTGTCTGGGATACGGTTTTGCGCGGGTCGATAGACGAGAAAGGGTCTTGGAATATGATCTGCATCTTGCGGCGAAGCTTGCGCAGGGCGGCGCCCTGTATATTCGTGATGTCCTGACCCTCGAAGCGCATGGTTCCGCCGGTGGAGTCCAGAAGCCGCAGCAGGACGCGTCCCGTGGTGGACTTGCCGCAGCCGGACTCGCCGACAAGCCCCAATGTCTTGCCTTGTTCAAGCGTAAAGCTTATGTCGTCAACGGCGTGCAGCATTCCGCCGGGCGTCTTAAAGTATTTTTTGAGGTTGTTGACTACCAGCATTGGTTCAGCCATTGCCCCACCTCCTGACTATTTGGAATGACGGATCGTCATACGCGAGGCACTCCACGATATGCCCGCTTTCCAGTTCGCGGGGTACGGGCTTGCTGGTGTGACAGCGCTCTCCCGCGTAGGAGCAGCGCGGCGCGAACGCGCAGCCCGGCGGTAATTCCGCGGGGTTTGGCATCAATCCGGGGATTGGTTTGAGCGACTCCACTCGGGCGTTGATATTGGGAAGCGAGTTGAACAAACCCTCGGTGTAGGGATGTGCAGTGTGCAGGAATATATCTTTCGCGCTGCCGACCTCTACTATGCGTCCGGCGTACATGACCGCCACATTGTCGCAAATTTCGCTTACGACGCCAAGGTCGTGGGTAATCATCAGCATTGCTGTCTGATACTTGTTTTTGAGTTCCTTCATCAGTTCCAGCACTTGCGCCTGTATGGTTACATCCAGGGCGGTAGTGGGTTCGTCGGCAATCAGCAGGGACGGGTTGCAAGAGAGCGCGATGGCTATGACCACCCTCTGTTTCATCCCGCCGGAGAATTGGTGCGGGTACTCGAGCGCGCGGCTTCTTGGTATGCCGACCAGCTCAAGTATTTCCTCGGCGCGCTTCATCGCGTCGGCCTTGCTCAGCTTTTCGTGCAGGGCGATGCTTTCGGCGATCTGGTCGCCCACGGTAAAGACGGGATCAAGGCTTGTCATCGGGTCTTGGAAAATCATAGCGACTTCCTTGCCGCGGATGGCTTCCATCCGGCGTATGGGAAGCCCGGTGACGTCCCTTCCGTTCAGCACGACGGCCCCCGACTTTATAGCGCCGGGAGGGGATTGTATCAGCCGCATTATCGACAGGGCGGCGGTGGTCTTGCCCGCGCCGGTTTCGCCTACCAGGCCGAGGGTTTCCTCCTTGCCTATTGAGAGGCTTATGCCGTTGACGGCGTGTACCGTTTCGGCTTCCAGTTCATAGTGCACGACCAGATTTTCGATGGAAAGTACTTTCTCGCTCATGAACGCCTCCTATCTCTTGAGCTTGGGATCAAGGGCGTCTCTAAGGCCGTCGCCCAGCAGGTTCAGAGCCAGTACGATAAGCATTATCGAAAGCCCGGGAAACAGGGTCAGGTATCCATGAGTGCGCATATAGGAACGTCCGGCGGAGAGCAAAGCCCCCCATTCCGGGTCGGGCGCGGGAACGCCCAGCCCAAGAAAGCTCATGGCCGAGGCGGATATTATGTTTTGCGCCACTTGGAGAGTGGCTGTGACGATGATGGGAGAGAGGCAGTTGGGAAGTATGTGCGAGAAAATGATCTTGCGTCCGGTAAGGCCGATAACCCACGAGGCCTCTACATATTCCTGATCCCGTACGGTAAGCACCGACGCCCTCGTAATACGCACAAACTGAGGGATCGACGCCAGTCCGAGCGCCAGTATCAGGTTCGTAAGGCTGGCTCCAAGCGACGCCACAATAACGGCACCCAGGAGGAGGCCGGGGATGGCGGCGAAAATATCGGTAAGACGCATAACGACGTCTTCTTTATACCCGCCGTAAAATCCGGCGAAAGCGCCCAGGGCAATGCCGATAAGTGCGGCGATGCCCACCGAGCCGAAGCCGACTGCCAGAGAATAGCGGGAACCGTAAAGAATACGCACCATCAGGTCGCGTCCAAGCTCGTCGGTTCCGAGCGGATGTTCAAGGCTTGGGGGTTGGAGGCGCATCGGTATATTCTGTCTGATTACGTGTTCGTCATAGTCCACAAAGAATCCGATGGTCAGAGCCGTGAGTATGGCCAGCAGCACCACTATCAAGCCGGCCATTGCTCCTTTGTTCTTGCGAAATTGACGCCATACGCCGGCCCAGTGCGATTGAGCCTTCTTGGAGGCGGGTGATTGGAGGTTGCAAGTATTCCCGTTCACGATGTTTTCCCTCTCCTTACGTACTGCGACTTGATCCTTGGGTCAACCATGGCGTACAGCAGGTCGACTACCAGCAAGATGATGCTGGTAAGTATGGTCGTAAGAACGACGCAGCCCAGAATCATGGGCGCATCCCTCTGGTTTATAGAGTCCATCATAAGCCTACCGACGCCGGGTATCGCAAATACTGATTCGGTCAGGATCGAGCCGCCTAGAGCGATGCTAAGCTGTGTGCCGATAATTGTTATGATCGGGATGAGGGCGTTTTTGAGCGCGTGCCGGTTAACTACCGCTCTTTCGGAAACGCCTTTCGCGCGTACAGTTCGGAGGTAATCCTGCCCCAGCACATCCAGCATCGACGACCTTGTCATCCTGGTCAGGTTGGCGGTAAGCCCCGTACCTACGGCAAAGGCCGGCAGCACAAGGCTGATCGGGCCGGTGTAGCCGCTCGAGGGAAACCAGCCCAAGTGCAGTGAAAAGACAATAATCAGGATCAGCCCGAACCAAAAATTCGGCATCGAGAGCCCCAACATCGAGAACAGCATTGCGATGTTGTCCTGGATCGAGCCCTTGCGGACTGCCGAGTAAATGCCAAGCGGCAGGGACAGCAGCACCGAGACCATTGTAGCGCTGAACGCGAGACGCAAGGTCATGGGCAGGCGCTGGAAATAAGTCTCCAGCACACTTCGTCCGCTAATCAGAGACACCCCCAGGTCGCCGGTAAACAGCCCCTGCATATAGCTCAGATAGCGGATGATAAAGGGCCTGTCCAGTCCAAGCTCGTGGCGCAGCGCGATCAGTTCCTCTTCCGACATTTGATCCCCGCCCAGGGCAAAGACTGCATCCCCCGGAGCCAAATCCAGGATGAAGTAAACAAGCAGCGTGGCCCCGATAATGACCGGAAACAGAAACAGTATACGCCTAATTACAAACCGTATCATTTGCGCAGCTCCTTTTCGGCGTTAGAGCCTGTCTAATATTTTTTCCCTATCGTCTTTGCGGTTGATTTTCCGCCTTTCGTCGCCACCTTCTCCACCTACGCCGGCGCTTAGGATGCTGTGTGCCACCGGCACACAGCATCCTAGATTGGCGTAAAATCAGGCTCGCCAATCCAACATTCCGGGTACTGAATACAGGTTCTTACAATTTTCACACTCTAATCAATGAAGAAATAACTATTGAAACAATTTTGTAATCATTATATAATACGGCTATCAGCAATTCAATATTATTAAAATTATGCTTTCGATAACTAAAAGTTATGGAGGGTTGTTATGTATCTGAAAGAAATCGTGTACATGACGGAGATTCAAAAGTATGGCAGCATTACTGCGGCGGCGGAACGCCTCTTCATATCGCAGGCGGCGCTTAGCAAGTATCTCAAAAATGTGGAGCAGCAGGTAGGTTCGCCATTGTTCAGCCGGATGGGGAACGAGATGGTTCCCACCTATATCGGCAAACAGTATCTGGACTCCGCGGCTAAAATACTGCATGTGCAGGACAACTGGAACCTGGAGCAGTCGGACTTGCTCGGGGAGGAAAGGGGTAGCATCAATGTGCTGATCCCGCCGATGCGCAGTTCGTCGGTGATACCATATGTTATGCCTCGTTTTTGGAATAAATATCCCCATGTTGAAGTGTTTCTGCTGGAGGAGTCCTCGTTTGTGCTGGAAAAATTGGAGACGCATCAGCATATCGACTTTGCCATCTCGAGCAATATCGAGCCCGACGCGGGGTTGATACAGGCATACTTGGGCAGGGAGGAGATTGTTCTTGTCCTGCCTAAAGATCATCCGCTTGCCGGAATGGGGACGATACGCGAGGGATGCCGCTATCCATGGCTCGATATACGGCTGATTCAAAACGAGCAGTTTGTTCTGAATCCAAAGGATCAGATCACCGGAAGAGTAGCCGCGCAGCTGTTTGAGCAGGCGGGGATAACGCCAAAGGTGCTGCTTTACACCCGCAACAACGAAACGGCGATCAGGCTGGCGGCCACAAGCCGTGTCCTTACCTTCTCGCCGGAAACTTATATTAAGGAAGCAAGCTGTTCTCAGTCACTGTCGTGCTATTCCGTAGGATACCCGTGGTCTGAAATCAAGCTTTACGCCAGCTATAAACGGGGCCGCTACTTTTCGTCGTACGCAAGGGATTTCCTGGACTTAATACGGGAGTACATGGTTCAAGCGGCGGGTTAGGAAAATTAGAACCTATGAACACAGGTTCTTAGCCTGAACAAAACGAAAGGCGTCTTGATCTGTTGTGACCAAGACGCCTTTTCTGTTTATAGGATTCCGCTGGGATTCCAGCCGCTTTCGATCAGCTTGCGGTAGATGGGGCGCCTTCTGAAGAACAATTCGGATATCAACAGCGACTCCGCCACGGCTCGCAGGAGCTGACGGCGCTGCCATGAAGGGCACTCGCACGCCGAGAGCATTATTTCGGCGGCCTCGGCGCTTACGGCGGCGGTGCGCCGCAAGACGTCGTCCACCATTTGGTTCAGCCTTTCCCTGTATAGATAACCCTCGAATATCGGACTTCCGCTGAACTCTTGCTCATTGATGACATCGACCACATGCGGCATGATGCTTGCGCTTATATCGCTCATGAGATGGTGAGCATAATCGAGATCGTACTCCTTTTTGGCGTGACGCTCGGGGCCGGAGTAGCCGATAGGATTTGGAAAGTCGGCAGGCGGCGGGTTGGAGGCTTGGGACTCAATAGGCGGATGATTTATTGATGCTTCGTTCGATGCTATTGTCGCAGGCGTGTGCGTTGTGATCGGCGTATAGCTCAGGATAGCCGCAACGCCTTGCTCGGATATGGGCGGGATTTCCGCGCGGCCGGCTTCGCACGCGCACGATCCGCATTTTGTGTCGCTTGCAAGTGAGTCAACATAGCCTTTGTAATGTGGCCAGCCCTTGCCTATATCGGGGCTTACGGATTTTTCCCTGACGGATGATTTCTGTATTTTGTTGGATTGCGGTTCCCTGGTCTTGCTGAACTCCAAAAACTCAATTAACATCGCCTCGAGCTCCGTTGGCTTCGAGTTGTAATAATACATAGACAATCCTCCCAAAACGACTTATCTCATACAATATATGCCGATATCTATTTTTGCGCCAGCAAAAATAGAGGGATTAGCAGACGCGTGTCGAATATTATACCTAGTAGGAGCGGATAGACATGACGCTGAAACGATATCCTCAGGAGACAATCGAAGACATCCGCCACGGAAACGATATCGTGGACGTCGTGTCCGGCTATGTAAGTCTTTCAAACAAGGGCGGGCGGTTATTCGGACTGTGCCCGTTTCACAGGGAGAAGTCGCCGTCGTTTTCCGTCTCTCGTGAGCGGCAGCTTTACCATTGTTTCGGCTGCGGCGCGTCGGGAAATGTGATAAGTTTTGTTATGCAGATCGAAAACTTTGTGTTTCTGGACGCGGTGAGATTCCTGGCGGATCGCATAGGCTACACGTTGCCGGAGCTTGGGGACGCGGTTGCCGCCGCGCGCGCCTCTGCCGTAAAGGAGCGAATTCTTGAA
>Ga0131853_10001492_pt1 | contig 41849 bp, 30 predicted proteins | sample TergutLab28metaG_FD_92764 | JGI IMG/M metagenome (GOLD analysis project Ga0131853, IMG submission 92764) | Labiotermes labralis P1 segment gut microbial communities from Petit-Saut dam, French Guiana - Lab288 P1 (version 2) (version 2) | ecosystem: Host-associated > Arthropoda: Insects >...
TGTGCGGCTTGCAATCATAATTTCCTTAAAAACATCGTCATTTTGGCAGCATTTGTGCGCCGCCACGCTGGCCACACCGCCTGCGCCGATGATTAAAGCTTTACCCATAGTTTAATACCTCCTAAAATCGTCATTGCGGGCTTGCCCCGCAATCCCCTATCGCTAGTAACAATTCGCGAATGACCTTGCAGGCCACGGCTGTGCTAACACCCGATGTATCATAATTCGGCGCAAGCTCTACCACATCACAGCCCACTACATTTAATTGCTTTAGCAGTTTAATAACACCCAGCAAATCCATAAAACTGATACCCCCAGCCTCCGGAGTGCCTGTGCCGGGGAAGGCCGATGGATCCAGCACATCCAAATCCAGCGTAAAATAAACGGGCGCATCGCCAAGGGATTCTACGATCTCAACAAGTCCATTCATATTAAACTTCTGCAAATGCGTATGGCCTTTTGCGGCCCAGGCAAACTCCTCTTTTGTACCGGAACGTACGCCAAACTGATAGATGCGCCCATCGCCCAAAATATCATGGCACCGCCGCAGTACAGTAGCATGGGATAGGCTTTCGCCCAGATAATCCTGCCGCAAATCCGTATGGGCATCTAGATGGATGATGCGCAAATCCGGGTGTTTCTTGGCAATGGCACGAACCGCGCCCAATGTTACCAAATGTTCGCCGCCTATCATTAGCGGCTTTTTGCCATCTGCCAAAATCTGTGTGGTTGCGGCTTCTATCATATCCAAAGCAGGGCAAGGCCTGCCAAAGGGCAGCTCCAGTTCGCCGGCATCATAAATCTGCGCGTCCTCCAGATCCAAATCCTGATATGGCGAATATGTCTCCAATCCCCAGGAATCATTGCGAATGGCCGCCGCCGCAAAGCGCGTGCCCGGCCTATTGGATGTGGTAGAATCATAGGGCGCGCCAAAAATCACCACATTCGCATCGTTATATGCAGCATCGCAGCCGATAAAGGTCTGTATATTTCCTGATTTATTAAGCATCTGTGTTCTTTCCTTTCTTTTTACAAATCTGATTTTTTACCAATTATATGAGACGAGTTCGTAGGGGCGACCTGTGGTCGCCTAACATCCTACAGATGCACCAATATGGCTCACGCTAGCACAAAGCGGGCGACCACAGGTCGCCCCTACGAAATGCCCCTGTAGGATACCGCGAGATATATGCCGATGCAGAGAAGTAGCAGTAAAGAACTATGATGGTACCGGTTCTTAAAGTTCTTCTTTGCTAAGCATGTTTCTTACATAAGTTGGCAAAGCAAATGAACCACGATGCAAATCTGTGTTATAGTATTTTGTGTTTATGCCTAATTTTTCCCAATCAGGCGAAACATCAGGCTTCATATTTTTTGCGCCGTAGCCAAACAGCCAATGCCCACTTGGGTAGGTTGGAATATGCGCCTGATATGCCGCGTGTATTCCAAAAACATGCCGCAGCTTGCTATAGGCGCGCAGCATGGCAGCGGCATTTGCCGCATAATATGGGCTGTCCAGCTGGTTAACCAATATGCCATTGTCTTTTAGGGCCGTATGACAATTGCCGTAAAATTCGCGGGTAAAAAGCCCTTCGCCTGGGCCGTTTGCATCGGTAGAATCCACTATAATCAGGTCATAATCCTTGGCCTTGCGAATAAAGCGCAGACCGTCTTGAAAATATATGTCCAGGCGTGGGTCGCTGAAGGCATCGGCTGCCTGGGGCAGATATTTTCTGCAAACATCCACCACCTGCTCGTCTATCTCTACCATATCCATCTTGGTTATGCTTTTGTATTTTGCAACCTCGCGCACGGTGCCGCCATCACCTGCGCCTATTATCAGCACCTTTTGGATGGCAGGGTTAATGGCCATGGGCACATGCACCATCATTTCGTGGTATGCAAATTCGTCCTTTTCTGTCATCATCATCAAGCCATCCAGGGTTAAAAAGCGGCCAAATTCGGGCGAATCAAAGATGTCTATGCGCTGAAACTCGCTTTGGCCACCGTATATGTGTTCGCTTACTTTTATTGACATCCTTGCAAATTCGCTGTGATTTTCTGTAAACCATAGCTCCATATCGTCCAGTCACCTCACAATTCCATTATAATTCCCTTTATAGCTTTGCAAAAATCAGCCGGATTATCAATATCTGTAAGATGCCCGGCATTTTCTATCCAGTAAAGCCTCTTTTGCGGCGCATTGATTTTTTCGAAATATTCTGCACCTACTGTGCTTGGCACTTGCCAGTCGTCCCTTCCAAGCACATAGTATACAGGCACAGGGTATTCTATTGTTTCTTGAATATTGTATTCCATCAAAGTTTCGCCCAGCATGGTGTTAACCTTTATGCCCTTGGCTAAATAGTATATATCGCTAAGCTTGAAAATTGGGCTCTTTAATACGGTTCTCAGTATGTCGTATGGGTTAATGGCGTGGCCGTGCTTTGACTGTAGCTTAATAAAGCGTATCAATCTATCTGTATAGTTCTCAATATCAACTTTGGGGTAGTCGCCAAGGGCATCTAGTTTTTTAATGCACCTTGCCGCCCCTTTGTTTTCAAGGACTTCTTTTAGCTTGTCGTAGGATGCCTGCATTTCTAGGCTAGTATCTAAAACCTGTCCATTGCCAATATAGCAGATAGTATCATTAGGATATTTAAGAACATATTGCGTGCCCAAAACAGAGCCCCACGACTGCCCCAGCAAAATAACCCTATCTGTTTGATATTTTTCTTTTACATAGCTGATGGTTTGCTTTAAATCCTCAATCAGGATATCTAATGTTAAATCTTCTGCCTTTGTTTTGTTCTTTTTCAGGGTTCGCCCTGCTCCGCGCTGATCGTAATACACGAAGCTGCAAAAATCCCAATGGGGTTTTAGGCTATACGCAAACAATGCCGTAGAAGACCCCGGGCCGCCATGCAAAAATATAACAACCTCTTTTTGCGGGGATGGATAGTGCAGAAAATATTGGTCAATGCCGTTAATCCGCACATATTCCTCGGTAAAATCCTTGGCTTTGCCCATATTGGGCCTCCTCTTCATTGGATATCATCGGTAAAGCACCACAGCCAAACAGGAGTGAAGCCCGTGGCCGAAGCAACATGCATAGAGGCCACGTTTGTCTCCCATGTGGTGTAAAGGGGCACATGCCCGCGGTTTTCAATCTCTGTAACAATTTTTGCAACAAGATAGGTAGCAAGGCCTTTTCCTCTGTGGTTTGCAAGGGTGTCTACATTAATACACCAAAAAGCCCCTTCGTAGCCTGCGCTACAGGATGCAATCGCGATAATGCGGCCATCCTTGCGGGCTGCTATTGCAAGCACCTCTTTGTGGCCTTCATCAAGAGCGTGTGGAAGGATTTCTTGCTTGTAAAGCTCATCCAGCTCTGCCAGCCTGTCTTTTTCGTAAATTTCGAAGTCATAATCGGGATGGTCTTTTATGGCCAAGCTATTGGCATCTTCTTCCAAGCGCATAAAGGAGATGTCTTTATAATCATCGCAAATCTCCTTGCCATGCTCGCGCAGTTTTGCTTCTAGAGCGCGGAAGTGATTACCTTTCATAATTTCATCGCCGGGCACATTGTTAAAATTTTCAATGCACCAGCCCAAAATAGCTTTGTCCGCGATAATTACGGCATTGCTGCCAAAATGGATAAGATCAAAAAAGCCGTCATCATCGCCGCTTTCTATAAACACATTCTTGTCCTGTTCAAATATATCGGTGGCGCGCCCTATGGATGCGGCAACGCTTTGTTTTGCATATGCTATCTTTTCGTGCCTCGTCATTGGTCAAAACCCCTACTTTAATACGTATATTTGCTCCACCGCCTCATCCTGGGTACCTGTAAGGCTGCACCCAATCTCCTTGGCATAGCGGATATAGTCTATGGCCTCTTGTGTCACTTTCTCGCCGGGGGCGATAATGGGTATGCCAGGTGGGTAGCACATAGCCAGCTCGCTGGATATGCGGTTTTTGGCGGTTTCCAGCGACACCAGCTGCTTTTCGGCATAAAAGGCCTCTTGGGGCGATGTGGTTACAACGGGATGGATATATTCGTAATCTATGGCGGCCTTCTTGTCGCTGCCATAGCGTCTGTAAATTTCTGCTAGGGCCGAACACAGCCGTTCTATGTCCTTTGGCCTATCACCAACAGACACATAGGCCAGGAAATTGCCAATATCGCCCATTTCTATTTGTATGTCATATTCGTCGCGCAGGATATCATATACCTCGCGGCCGGCCATGCCTGTTTTTAGGGTGTTTACAGATAGCTTTGTATGGTCGAAATCAAAGATAGCATCGCCATCTATAATCTCCTTGCCATAGGCATAGTAGCCGCCTATGTTGTTTATTTCGTCCCGGGCATAATTGGCCATTTCGCCCACTTTGTTAAAAATACCTTCGCCATTAAGGGCAAGGTTTTTGCGGGAGATATCCAGGGACACCATCAGCAGATACGATGCAGATGTGGTTTGGGTAAGGTTTATAATTTGCCGCACATGGCTTGGGTTTGGCGCATCGCCCAGCAATAAAAACGAGCTTTGGGTTAAAGAACCGCCGGATTTGTGCATGGATACCGCAGACATATCCGCGCCCACAGCCATTGCAGATATCGGCAAACCCTTGCCAAAATTAAAATGTGTGCCGTGGGCTTCATCCACCAGCACGGCTATGCCCCTTTGGTGGGCCAACTTCACAATCCCCGGCAAATTAGAGCAAATGCCATAATATGTAGGGTTGTTAAGGAAAATGGCTGATGCATCAGGGTTTTCGTCCATGGCGCGCTGTATATCCGCCATGCGCATGCCAGTAGAGATGCCTAGGTTGCTATCAATGCCGGGATCTATATACACAGGTATCGCGCCGCAAAGCACAAGGGCCGAAAGGGCGCTTTTGTGTACATTGCGCGGCATAAGAATCTTGTCGCCTCTTTTACAAGTTGCCATTATCATGGCGATAACACTATTGCTGGTACCGCTGACCATCAAAAAACAATGGGCCGCCCCAAAGGCATCAGCCGCAATTTCTTCGGCCTCTTTGATGACAGAAACGGGATGGCCTAAAAAGTCCAGCATCTTCATGGAATTAACATCCACAGACATGGTTTTTTCCCCGAAAAACTGCATCAGCTCTGGGCTGCCCTTGCCGCGCTTGTGGCCGGGCACATCAAAAGGCACAATGCGCTTGGCGCGCATGGCCTCCATGGCCTCCATAATGGGGGCTCTCATCTGCAAAGTTTTGTTCAAAGCTACCCACCACCCTTTCAAACGGAATGGATAAATCCATTCCCTACAGTCACTCTCTTGCAAACACATTAGCTCCGGTAAAAATCTCTATCATCTCTTGACGCAGGCTGTTGGTAATCCCCAGCCGCACCTTAGGCTTTAGCTCGTACACATCCCTGTTAAAAAGATAGTTTTCCAAATCCACATCTTTTATCAGCATCTTGGTATGAAAAATATTGCTTTGATACATATTCACATCAATAGCGTCGTATTTATCCAGGGTCTTTGCATCAATATAGCTCTGTATGGATGTAAGCCCCTCGTCCAAAAAGATTTTATTGCCGTCTATATCCCGCGTAAAGCCGCGCACGCGATAGTCCATTGTTATTATATCAGAATCAAAGCTGCCTATAAGATAGTCCAGCGTAGAAAGAGGCGTAATTTCGCCGCAGGTAGAGATATCAATATCAACCCTAAAAGTGGCTATAGATGTCTCCGGATGAAATTCGGGATAGGTATGCACGGTTACATGGCTTTTATCCAAATGCGCCACAACGGTCTCCGGCATAACCTTTATGCCGTTTCGCATTTCCTGCTCGGCTATCAGTAGCGTCACAGAAGCACCCTGTGGGTCGTAATCCTGTTTGGACACAGAAAGCACCGTCGCGCCTATCATGCTGGTCAGCTGTTCCAAAATGCCCGTCAGCCGCTCCGAATTATAGTGCTGGTCTATATATGCAATATAGTCCCGTTGTTCCCTTTCGCCCTTGGCATAGCAAATGTCGTAGATATTAAAGCTTAACGACTTTGTAAGATTGTTAAAACCATATAGCTTTAGCTTGTTTTGCATGGATTTTAACCCCCTTTTTTTGTTTGCTAGAAATTACTAGAAAATGTCCCAAGCGATTGCAAACACTTGGGACATCAAAAGCCAGTCTATCTGCGACTTTATTATAGGATATAAACATGATTTTGTCAAGGGATTTTTGTCGTTGAAAGCGGTCAACCGCGAGCTTGCATCTATCCGTAGAATAACGGGCGAGCGCAGCTCGACCCCACAAAATCGCTATATCAACCATCATCAATGCACCGTCAACAACTCCTCCAGAAAAATCGAAAACACCTGCATATTCGTCTCTATTTTGCCCGGCCATCGCTCTTCTATTATATGGAAGCAGTCATTTGGGCTGTGATATACGCGCAACAAATATGCGCCGCCGTCTCTTTCGATAACTCCCTGAACCCATGGGCTTTCCACTCTATGCAACCCCATTAAATTTACAACCGTATGACCATGGGTAAAAAAGGGCAGGTGGTCGGTATATATATTAGGTAGAGCATAGGGATAGCGTATTAACCCCAAATCAAGCTGGTGGGCAATGGCATCAATTTGTTCGGTGAGCGCATTTTGTCTTGGTATAAAACCATCATAGCCATATGCGGCGGAGTAAAAGAGATAGTCGCCCTCGAAAAGCACATCGGCGTTAATCATCATAACCAGATTATCGTGCTGTTCGTAGGTCAAATTGCCGGCAAAATGGGTAGAGCCCCAAAGCCCAACCTCCTCCGCGCCAAAAAAGATATATACAATGGTATAGTAATTATCCAAATGCAGGATGCGCTGGGCACTTTCCAGCAAAAGAGAAACACCCGAAGCATTGTCGGAAGCACCGGGGTATGGATAGCTATCGTAATGGGCACCAACAACTATAAAACCCTCGCTATTGCTTTGGCCGGGCACGGTTAGTATAATATTTTGGCTAAGGCGTGTTGTGTGTCGAAATTCAAAATCCGACCTAAATCTTTGTCTGTTAATTTGGTCGTTCCATCGCTCGTCGCGTTCTACCGCAAACTCTTGTACCGCTATATTTTCCCATGGATGGCCCATAGCCAAAAGCTCCTCCACAAGCCATGTAGCTACCTCTTTTTCGCGATACGAAAAAGGTATGCGACTGTACAAATTGTCATTCATAAACAAAATATGCTGTACGGCCAAATAGCCATGGGGTGTGTCGGCGTTAAAGAGCAGCGGCCCTCTGATGTTGCCAAAATGCTCTGATGTCCAAGCAAAGTCCTCCCAATCTCTAACGCTATGCGCCGCTTCGTATTCAAGATTTAACCACATTGCAGGCCTTGCGCCAAATGGGGTTTGAGGAGAAGATGTGCCATACATGGCGATAACCCCATTAGGGTCAATGAAGGTGACAAGACGCTGATTGGCGCCGGGCGTTCTAAGCCACCAACTTAAATTCGTGCCTTCTTCATCCCTGCCTATTCTTGCATCGTCATATTCATCGCTTATCCAATTTATAAATCGCAATGGCCCTATTCCGTCCGGCCTATCGTCCATTTGGCTGCTGCTATCACCAAAATATTGCACTATTTCTTGAACGCTAAGGAAAAATATTTTGTCTGTTGTATTTTCGCCGCCAAACGAGTCGTACCATAGGTCGGTGCCATTCCATGGATTATCGTTGTTTACCACATATGTTTCCCGTATACGCAGCCTATCTGCTTCGCTAAATCTATTGTAGAAGTCGTCATTTAGATATCGCCGAATAGAGCTGACCTCCCAAGTAACAGGCCCCCAAATATTGTGCCAATATCCGCCGCCTCTAAGTATATATGCATGCTCGGTAATAATCAAAGCGTAATTATCCTGCACATCAAGCACAACCCAACTGTAGTCGCCAAATTCGATAATATCGCCAACTGCTGCTGCAAGGACGCGCCGCGGGATGCTTCTAGGGGTTGATTCCAAAATCGATTCGTCAATTTCTTCTACTGCTATGTAGATTTCGTAATATTCGTATTCTTCATCTTCAATAGTCTCTTCGTTATGCGTCTCTATTTCTTCTTCCGGCAAAATCTCTACTGCGTCTTGGTCTTCTCCGCAGGATGCAAAAATCAGCAAAATCGCTAAGGTCAATATTGTGAAGACAACTCTCTTTATCATTGCTTCCCTCCTTGTTCGACAAAAGCATGCGCACGGCAAGGTTTGCCGTGCGCTTTGTATATAAATCTCTTTAGTTTCTCAAAATTATCTCAAAGATTATCATGGCATCGCCCATGGTTAAATGCCCATGCGGGTTAACCGTCAGGCCGTCTATAAAGCCTAAAAACTCTGCTTTTAGCATGGCCTGCTGTCTGGCGGCTGTAACGGTGCTCATATCTGCAAAGGACGAATTGGCCAGCGCGGGATAGCCCACAACCCTGCTTCTTGTGCGCACCTCGTATAGGCGCACCAGGGCCGATATAGCCGCCTCTCGCGTTACTTCATCCGCCCCCGGCACTAGCATGCCGGAATTGGATAGAGATGATAGCTGCTGTGCTGTTAGGTCTGTATTGATGGCCACAGAATCCTGATTCCTCGCAATGGCCGATATAATGCGGTTTATCTGCCATGCGTTTATGGGGTTATCTTCCGCAAACCAGTCCATGTCCTCAAAGGCCATTTGGCTGTTTACAAAATACAGCGCGTCGCGCACAGCCGGGCTTACATTGCCTACTTGCAGCGGTATGCCTGTGCCTATGGCCGCAAAATCTGCCGGTCTTGTGGTGGCAAAATTAAGTGTGCCGGCCACATCATTAAAGGTGGTTTCCATTCTGCGCCATGTTACGTCATCAGGGGTTCTGGTAAAGCTGCCTATATTAGCATCCAGCATGGCCGCCTGGTTTACGCTATGGGCCACATTTAGCGGTGCTGCCAATGTGGTCAGCTCTACCCGCTCGTTTGCGTGGTTATTGGTGGTGGTTACGTTGATAGCCACATTTTGCGGTGCAACCACATAGTTCTGCCCCTCGCGCAGATCTGGCACATCCTCTGCTATCAGGTCGTTGATATACAGCCGCACCCGCGAGTTTACGTTAAAGCCGATGTTCTGCGGAGTATTGGCAAAACCAGGCGAAAGGCTGTATCTGGTATCGCCTGCGGTAACGCTAAAGCTTATCTGCCGCTCGTCGAAGGCTGAAATTATAGAGTACGGCAACTCCACAACTCTGTTGCGCACAGGCAGATGGTTGTAATGGCTCATGTCTATGGCATAGTCAAAGACCCTCTGCTGTATCAGGCGCGAGATAAACCGCTGGTCTACCAAATTGTCTTGGTTGCCGTCCTGGTCTACGCCGGTAGACCTAAACCTAAAGAACAGGGTTTGGGTAGACGCGGTGTAGATAATCTCAAAGTCGTGTATTGGCAGCGGGAACAGCTCTGGTATCACATCGCCGTCATATTCACCGTCATCCCTTGTTGTGTGGAAAATAAAGGTAGATGTCCAATCCGACATAGCCATGCGCGTGTTTATACCATGAGCAATTTGGTCAGAATCCGGCAATACAAATACCGTGGTGGCATCTAGGAAATTCGGGTTGTTGGCCATTTGCACAATATAGTTAAAGCGCACATCTGTTACAGGGCCGCCAATGCCTTCCCGGTGTATGCTGTATATGGTTCTGGCGCGCACATAATGCGGCCTGTTTGCAACAAGGCCCGGGAAGCGCACAAGATAGGAATGCAGTATATTTGGGCTACCCATAATCTCTGTGTTCATTGCGCCCGCCTGCATATCCACCGGCAGGTTGCCATCACCGGGGTGGGGCAGCCATGTAATAATCATGGCGTTGGGTTCTACAGGCGAATGGTCTCTGTCGTTTCCTAGGTTAATAATATGCACATCATGCTGGCTGGCAATGCCCAGACCACGTGGCGGGTCCGGGATATTTATTGGTGTGGTTTGCATCGCTATGGGGTTGGACCATAGCGATGGCAGGTCGCTGCCATCTAATGCCGTGCCTATGGCTCTTGCCCAGATATAGTATGTGGTCTCTGGGAAAAGCTGGGTTGCCGCAAAACGCCTCCATTCAAAGCCATCGGCATTAAAGACATCCTCGCGGGTTGCCTCGAAAGACCATGCCGTGCTAAAATCTGGGAATTCGCTTATCATAAATTCGTAGCGCAGCGGCGGGTTCGTGTATGGCCGCAAGCCGAAGCGCAGCCATATATCGCCCGCAACATCCGGGCGCAGTATGGGTACTGTTGGCACAACCTCTATATCGCCGCGCTCGTCTGTGGTTGTACCCATTAGCAGGGTTGGCCACCAGGCGTTTCTTTCCGGCGTGCCCGTCAAATTCGGGTTAAATGGTCTAAAGAATATGGCGAATGTTGTATTTGATGCTAGGTTTGGTATGGTATGGCGCATGGTTGGGCTGCCGTATTCTTGCACAGGGTCTATAATAGTCCACGCACCGGGGGTGTTGTGCAAATTTTCTACAAAAACTTCAAAGGCATCATCCGGCGGAGGCGACATGGCCTCTGCAATGGCAGCAAATGGCTGCACATGTATTTCGAAGCCCAAATGGGGCTCCAGCCGCTGGGTACGCACGGGTGCAGGGAGGCCAAGCTCTGTGGCCAGATAGGTTTCCAGAGCGGCGGCATTGCCAAAGGTATGCAGCGGCGGCACAAGCCGGTCTCCGGCCTGAATATCATTGCCAAATACAAGAGCGCCACCTCGCACAGCCACGCGGGTATGCCAGTTAAATTCGCCTGTGGCAATACTGCTGCTATCAAACACTTCCAGCCAGCTTTCTTCCCAGGCTATAACAATATTGTCTATATTTTCTTGGTCTACACGCAGGGGCGGTGCAGGCACTATCAGCGGCCGCAGGTCTATATCCCCCGGCACAAAATGCGCACCATATGCAGGCCAGGATGGCTGGAATGTGGACACAGTACGGCGGGTGGTTATGCGCACATAATACACCCTGTTGGCCTCTATAGGCCTAAAGTCTCCGGCTGCACTATCCCAGAAATATTCAAATTCGTCTTCCAACACCCAGCGGTTATCGTGCTCGTCGCAAGAATGTAGGAATCTTTGCACATCATCCGGCGTCAAAACAGCCACGTATTGGCCGCTTGCCGTGCTAAGGGTGGACAATGTATCCAAATCATCTGTTATAAATATCTCATACTGCACATTGGGGTCAAAATATCTGGCATTGTCGCCAGCACCAACTATATTGTCAATATCCTGCCTATCCATATCCGTATATGGAATACGATGGAAGGCTTCCCACATTATACTAAGCGTAATGGGTTGCACGGCCGGTTTTGGATCATGGTCTATATGCAGTATATTTGGCCGTGTGGGCGAAAATGGCGTAATACTAGGGTCGTAGGTTATCATCAGGACTTCTGTACTGCCATCCGGCCATGTAATTTCCAGATAAAAATGTGTTATCACATCCGGCCTCTGGGTTAGCCAATAGTTGATGGTTTGCGTGGCCGCGCCTTGTATCACGCCAAGCAGGATGGGTGCATCCACATTGTGAGGGCGCATGCTAAGCCTTACCTGATGTGCAGAACTAGGTACATCCCAGCTTAATTGCAAAAGATTTAGCCCAACAGGGGTATATTGGAAGCGGGGACGAATAAATGCATTGTTTGTACGGTATTCGTTCATGGTATAATGCAGCACGCCCCGTGGCGCAAAGGCATCGGCCAGGGATGGTGCTGTGGTGCGGCGGGTGGCATTGCCAATCATTGGCTCCACGGCCACAGCAAACATAGCCCCCGGAATAAGCGTGCCGGGTGCTGTGGTAAATGTAAAGCGGTATATGTCGCCATCCACAACCAGTCCTGGGTCGTCAGTAGACACAACTATAGAGTTTTGCGCAAAAATATTGGTAACAGAACCGCCGCCGGGGGCAAAGAAAATGCGATAGCCGGTAAAGGGGTCGATATTGCCATCAAAGCGGGGGCGACTCCATTCTACTGTCATTTCGTTGCCAACGCCCCATGCGCTCACATTAAAATCCGTCATAAAAAAGACTTCTGTGCTGCCTGGAGCAGATACGGCTGTATCCATAGAACCTATCAGCGGTGGCTGATTTTCTGTGCGATGATAGTGGCGCGCATCTACCCTAAAGCCGTAAATACGCCCATCTTGCATCCTTTGTGCCGATGGCAGATTGTTGTTAACATACTGAAAAGAGGGCTCGTCAACAATAGAATGTACCCCGCCAATATTAACCCATGCGGCCGGCAAAATGCCCGCGTCTCTTCGCATGATATTGTAGTGGGTGGCCCTATGCAGATGCCATGCAGCCGTGGCCGCTGCACCACCGGTGACACCACCGGGGTTGTTTGGGCTGCCTAAAAAGAAGCCTGGCGGGCTTAGCGGCGTGCCGGCAGCCGGCGGACGACCCCACCGCAGGTTAAATGTGTAATTTCGGCTGCTGGGCGGTGTTTGATGCACCAGCCAAAGATTATCCACCGGAAGCTGGTCGTTAGCATATACTGTGGTTGGCCAAACACCCCATACCATCAGCATGGCCAGCCCAAGGGCTGCAAATCTCTTTAGTCTGTTTTTCATAATACCCCCTGGTTTTTCAAATTATCAATAAATTCCTCGTAGGGAACGGATTTATCCGTTCCGCATTTTTCGGAATGGATAAATCCATTCCCTACAAGACATCATCATTGCGGCAACACCGTGGGAGATCCCGGGTCAAGCCCGGGATGACGTACGGTCGCCTACGATGACACGTTGTTGCGCCTACAACGGCACTCTCTGATTTATAGCCAATATCATCCGCAACACATCATTAACCGTAATGGGTGCTGTGGGGTTCATATTGGCATTGTCGTAGAGCCCTAGCTCGAAGGCCGCCTGTATGGCCGGTCTAAAGCGTGCATCTATGCCTGTTATACCGCTGGCGGCATTAAAGTTGCTTATGCGCAGCCCGGCCACATTGGTGTTAGAGCGTATTTCATACATAGCCATTAGGGTATATATGGCCTCCTGGGTGGTGGCCGGCGAGCTTGCGCCGCGCACGGGCACAATATACCCTTGGCCGCGCAGCCAGTTTTGCGGATTTGTGGCATGTGGTGCCCCGGCCAGCCTTGCGGCTATGCCCTGCACCTGGGATAGGGTGATGTTGTTGTTCAGGTCAAAGGTCGCATCCGTACCCAAGAAATCGTGCAGACCGTAGCGCACAAATAGTGCTGTTAGGGTCTCGTTGCCCTGCATTTGGCTAACACCCGGCAGGTTTAGGTTTTGGATATTAAAGGCAAAAGCCCCTGCGCCGCTTGTGCGCATAGAGCGCGCCGCGCCTTGTATATTAACCTCTTGCTGTACCCAATTTGTGCCGGCAAATCTAAAGCCGTTTACAACCGCGGTATTTGGCTGGTTTATCAGTCTAATGGTTACAGGTTGGGATACATAATGCACTTCGTATATGCGGTCTAGGGTGGGCAGCAGTTGGCTGTTAACATATGCCGCCATTTGGTTCATTATCACATCGGCCATTTGGTGCAGGCGACGTACCATGTCCTCAAAGCTCTCTTCTCTGTCCAACATTTGGATTATCTCTTCTATAAACGGTGCGGTGTAATAGTCTGTGTTAAGGCGATGGGTTAGGACTGTTAGGATATCGTCGTCCAGCTGTGCGGCTGTGGTGCTGGCCTCTATCAGCTCAAAGCCAAGCACAATCTCCAGCCCTACAGGTTCGCGGCCGTGTATTTCCACATCATTAGCGTGGTCTCGCATAACTGCTGTAATGCGCACATAATAGTCCAGCACACCGGGCACATCGCGTATGCGCTGCTGGGCTTGCAGTATGGCTTCGCTGTCTATTGCATTAAAGGCATGGGATGGTATAGAAATTTCCATATCGCCTTTTGCTATTATAAAGCCCTGCTCGCTTTGCCATGTGCGCAGGAACAATGCCTGGGGCAGGTAGTATACATTAATATCCTGCCCTGTCATGGCCAGCCTTATCATGCTGCCATTGGTTTCCAGCAGGTTGTTTATCATAGACGGGCGATAGACCGCAGAAAATACATTATTCGAGTCTTGCGCTGTCCAATGGTGTCTGCGAAGGAACTCCGCAATCAGGTCGCGCAGATATTGATGCAGGTTTTGCAAATCCCGGTCTCGGTTTATTGCATCCTGGTCGCTATCTGTGCGGGTTGTGGCAATATTAGAATACATAGAATAGTCGCCGTTTATCAAATCCGCCGTGCGCACACGTATGCTATACTGCGTGCCCGGGTTCAGACCGCTTATCAAATACGTAAATTGATAGAAGCCCTCACGCCCCGGCGTTGGTATTCGTTCCAGCTGCATGGCGGTTGTCAGCCATTCCGGCGGCCCCCACATAGCGTCTGCACCTGTCATTAGAGAATACTGGAAGTCGTATAGCACACCATGGCCATCCAAGCTGCCCACAGGGGCATCAAAGCGTATTACAAATTGGAAGCGCGGGTCAAAATCCATCCACAGCACGCCGCCAATCCACGGGGCAAGCTCTATGCGCAGGTTGTCCGGCGGCTCTACCAGGCTTGTGGTGACAGATGCACCAACCCAGGCAGAATATGTCATGCCACCCGGTGTATCCCAAACGGTGCGCACATAGTAGAAATACAGCGTGTTTGGCGAAAGCGTGCCATCCACAAAGATTACGCGCTCTTCGTTATCTGCCGGATCGTCTGTTAATGTACCATGGCGCAAAGAGAAGCCCGCAGCAACTCCGCCGGAGTAGTGCAGCACCACATCCGAGCCCTGTGTCATCAAAATAGCTTCGGGGTTAGAAAGGCCAAGGCCGGATATCTCTGCTAAAACCTCTGTCATGGTATAGTCGCGCCTGTCCAACAGCTCGTTTGGCAGCTGGTCTGCGCGCATACGCAGGATTTGATAGCGTATTTGCCCGCCTTCGGGTGTTAGCGGCGGCACAGGCAGCCAAGAAAGGTCTGCGCTGGAGACCGTAATGTCGTCCACACGCAAATCCCTTGGCGCAGAAGGCCGCATGCCGCCCGGGTCTGGCGGCGCAAGGTCACCCATGGTGGTTACACCGGCAATATTTGTGGTTGTAGAATATGCCGTATACGGCGGGTTTGTGTCAAATACAATATATGCGTCCATTGTTACAAAATATTGTCGGTTTCTGTCCAGGCCGTGCAGTTTAAGGATTTGGGACAGGGTGACATCATCGCTATGCAATATGGCCGAGCTTAGCTGCATCTCGAACATAACCGTGCCATTACGCAGCGCGGCAAGATTGCCGCTGTCCGAGAAGGGGTCTAGGGTCTGGGGCACGCCATTAGCACTAGCCCCCACAGTTATGCTGGTGGCTGCACCCGCTCTGGCCGCACCATTCATACCGGCAATGGCCTGAATATCCTCTTGGCTTTCTCCCAAGAACACACGCAGGGTTACAGTATTGTCTGCACCGCGGCGCGGGGAGGTTTGGATATAATGGCGTATGCGCGAAAGTGACACATCAAAGGATAGGTCAAAGAAACCGCCCAAGATGTCATCGTCGTCCTCATCCGCCGGATCTATCGTTGCCCGCAGATTTTGCGGCGGCGGGAAATCCAGTTCCACCGGGTGGTCCAGGGTCATTGGTTGTGCATTAGATTCCGGCAGGGGCGGCGTTATGGGCTCGTCCCTGTTGTCGTTTGCGTTGATATCAAATAGCTGTGCTGTAATGTGGTAAATCTCTGGAAATTGGAAGAAATGCGGTAGTGGCGGGGTTGTTGCACCCTGTCTGGATGCTATCATGTTTAGGCGCACGCCGCCGCCAAAGTTCAATCCATTTGCGCCGCCAATGCCTATGCGCATTATGGTGTCGCGGGTTACATCTGTAATGGCAACGCTGCGCTCTGCTACAACAACGCGCACCGTGGTGTCGTCAAAATGGGTTTGGCCAAAACTGGTGGTTATGGCGCGCACGCGCAGCTCCAAATTAGGCTCTACGGTATTGGCCACAAAAAGCACACCGCCTTGGGTTATTGTTGCACCTGCTACGGGCTGGCCCGCAGTATCGGTAACTTCCCAGCGCACGTTTTGCAATGCTGCCGCGGGGGTTACATCGGCTGTAAATGTGCGGGTAGAGCCTTGGAAAGCAGTATCGTAGGTTGATGTTATGTCTACGCTGGTAGGCGGTACTAGTGCTACCGGGTTGGCGATATTAAGACTGCCTGTAAAATTAACGCCATCGCCTGTAAAATCGACTGTAACGGTATATGCTGTTGGTGGGACTGCCGAATTGGCCGGTGTTATCGTGCCGTTGGCATCATTAATCGTGGCTGCACCGCCGCCAGTCACATTAAGAGACCATTCAAAAGTGCCCGGTGTAGGTGTCATGGGTCGGCCAAATTGATCCAGCACCCAGGCCTGATGGGTAAGATTGCCTGTTTTGGTGACGAACACAGAGGATGGCACAGGCACAGCCGTGGCCGGTGGGGTTGGTGCAAGCACCTGGAACACAGGGGGGTCTACATATTCTGTTATCACATAATCCCATTCGAACCAGCTGTTTGTGCCTTCAAAGACCCTTGTGACGGTGACATCTACAAAGGCGAAGGGGCGGCCTTCTGCATCGAAAGGCGATAGGCGCGACCATAGAATATAAGTGAAAATTAATTCATCTTGCGGCAAAAACCAGCCGCCGCTGACACCGCCAGCACCTATAAACGCGAGATAGTCGGGATGGGATGGGTCGATGTGTATAGCACCCCGGGGCGGTGTCCATGTTCCGGGGGGTGCTACCCAACCGGGAACACCCGGCCCAAAGGAGTTTGCAGGGCCGCGTCCGGCATTAACTTCATTAAAATACAATTCCAGCTGCCGCACGGTGGCCAAATCCCAGCCTACATCCACGCTAAAGATGGCTTCTTCCGTGTTGCTAGGCTCTAGGAAGGTAAGCGGCGGATTATCTGGCTGTAGCACAAAATTGGCAGGTTCTGTGAAAATATGGCGGTCCGAAACAGGCACAAAGGCCATAACCTGGGAATACAGGGGTCTCATGCCCGGCATTGTAGGATGGAAGCGCACCTGCACAAAGGATGGCGGGCCGGATGGCTCCAGGGGTATGAAAATAACATCCCTGCCGCTGCTTCTGTGGGGCGCGGTTATTTGGTTGTTTGTAATAACGGTGTAGTCGCCATGGGCATCCGCAAATGGGAAGATGCGCACATGGAAACGACCGCCTATAAACACAACGTCGAATTCAAGGAAAGTATGCACATTATCAACCCAGAACCTGCCTGCATCGCCTTGGCTGTCGCCCGCGATAACATCGGCCATGCCCGGACGCAATATGCCCATGCTTGGCGGCAGTATCTCTAGATTAAAGTGCGGGAAAACACGGCTGGGCTCTAGCCCCAGAATATAGATATCCGTGGCATGCCGCTGGACACCATCCATTATGGCGCGGGTTCTGGTTCTATCCAGCGCGATAAACGGCGGCGTGCCTGGGTCTGTTCTAACAGGTGTGCCAAATAGGTCTGACACGGCAAAGCTATTGGGAATATTTGGTGGTATTTGCAAATCTATATTGATATTGAACTGCATTGCAGCAAAATCATCAGGGTCTACACGCATCCAGCCTTGAGGGATGGGGATGGGCGCAGCAGCACCGGGATGGAATCTCCATGGCACTTCTATGCGGTATCTAAGCATATTTGTGGGATAATCCCGCTGGGGTTCAAAGTTGGGCTGCTGTATGGCTCTTGTGCCGGCAAAACCGGGCAAGAAGTCGTTAAGACCGCCATGCACGGGGTGGGTGTGGTCCAGAATATTCCATGGATGCCACAAGGGGTCAGAAATAGTGGGCACGGTTGGCCTTGGTGCGCCGGGCAGCTCCCAATTGGTAAAGCCCAGCAAAAAGTCATCACGCAACGTGCCGTCGGTTGGTGTTGCTGGCGGGAAATTGTTGGGTGTCCACCACAAATAGTCAAAATAATCGGGTCGGTTTAGGGTAAAAGGCGCGTCTTGCGGGGCTTCTCTATGTTCTGCTAATGGCACGGTATAGGATACAAAGCCGGTAAAGGCGGCTTGCGATGCTATATTGTATGTGCCTATATAATGCATGCGAAGAATTTCGCTGGGTGGTACGGTGGGTGGCACAACAGGCACAAGCACAGGCGGGGTTGGGTTTATAGCATCAAAAACCAAGCTTCTGCTAAGTACAAAATCATAAAAAGCTCCCGGCAAAAGACCGCCGGTGGTTACACGGAAAGTAGTGCCGCCCAGCACCTGCTCGTCCCACAAAAAGTGAACAGAATGTGCCGCAGCTTGGTCTACATGTGCCCCCGGCTGCAATGTGAAAGAAAAGCCGCCGCCGGGTGTTATGCGGAACATAGGCTGCTGCCACGGCCCAAATGTGGGCGGTATTGGCGGGCCGGCATTAGGGTCGCCAGGGTCATGGGCTGGGCCGCCGTATGGGCGATTAAATGCAGGTGCAGAGGTAATAAGCTCTACCTGCGGCGAAACTATGCGGTTTGGGTTAAATATAGTCGGAGGGGTGATGATAGGCTCTATGTGGCTGTTCCAGTCCATCCATAGAGGGTCGCGGTCGGAGAGATATCTATAGTCGTCATCCGGCCCTGGTGTGCCTATGTTTGTTCTAAAATTCGGCCATAGGTTTGTGCGCTCGTCGGTAAGTGAGCCATTCATGGTGGCATTTACACCGCCAAAGACACGGTATTCTGCGAAGATCTCGTCATCGGCTGTGCGCAGCACATGCACCACGGCAATGTCGTTTACATAATGGCCAGCCACAAAACCCGGCATGCCGGATATGCCAAAATCGGGAACCCAGCGGCGCATTAGCGGGAAAACAAGGCGATCCATCTGCCCCACATTGGGAATATGCCAAGAAACCGTGGCTTGCCCCTCTACACCGCCATTTTCCACAAAGCGCGGCGTTATTTCGCCGCCGGCCACAAGGGCGTCTGACAGCGAAAGGGTCATGTCTATTGGGTTTGCGCCCAGCTCCATGATAAATTGTGGTACATAGCCTGTAAACATCATAAGGGCTAGGAAAGTTGCCATGGCCCTCCTGGCCAGTCTTTTTGCGTCCTTCATAATATACCTCCGATTTTCCTAATTCGTAAAAAAGCGTATCAATATATATTCTACCACATTTTCGGTTTTTTTCATAATTTTTGCCTTACAATTATATTACAGTTTTCCAACAAATTGCGACAATTTTTAAATAGACCCTAAAAAACTTTCTGCAAAATTCAAAATGGTTATTGAAAATTGCGGCGGTTTGTTGTATGATATTTGGAAGAGGTGTTAAATAACCTCTAAAATAAACTATTTATCATAAGGAGGATTGCATATGGCGTACATTATCAATGATACATGCATTTCCTGCGGCGCGTGTCCGCCCGAATGTCCTGTAGACTGCATCTCTGAAGGCGATGGCAAATTCGTTATCGACCCAGATGTTTGCATTTCCTGCGGCGCGTGCGCACCTGTTTGCCCAGTAGATTGCATAGAAGCGGGTTAAATCAGCAGTATACTTATTTGCCGAAAACCCTTGCCAGTCAAGGGTTTTCGTCTTTACAATTAAAGGAGAGTATCAATGAAAACAACGGCAGTAAAAACACCAAAGGGCACATCTATGAGCAAGTACAATATATACATCATCATGGCGGCGGCCCTGCTTGTGCGCCTTTGGGCTACCTTTGGGCTAAACCATTGGTCCCATCCTGTGGATATGCATACATTTAGCGCATGGGCTCATATGCTTGCAAACAATGGTTTCTCAGCGTTTTATGGCTCTGATGCTTTTACGGACTACCCTCCCGGCTATATGTATATCTTAGGCCTAACGGGCAATATTGCCCAGTGGCTAGAGCTGGGTTTTAGAAGCCCCGCCCATGGCACGCTAATAAAACTGCCCGCTATGCTCTTTGATATTGCTACGGTTGGTTTCATATACAAAATTGCTGTCGATTTTAACAAACACCGCAATTTTGCAGCCATAGCCGCATTAATATACGCTTTTAACCCTGCTGTTATTTTAAATTCCGCCATTTGGGGTCAGGTAGAGTCTATACATACCTTCCTGCTTGTGGTGTCTATATACTTCATCGGCCAGCGCAAAATGCTGCCTTCTGTGCTGCTGTTTGCCGTCAGCATTGTGGTAAAACCACAATCTTTTATGTTTGCCCCAATTTACCTATTTATGTTCTATAAATATATATTCGGCGAAAATCTTCCAGAATTTAACCCCAAAAAATTTGGGCGATTAGCATTATATGGTTTGGCCAGTTTCGCGCTAATTGCTGTGCTTATTTTGCCTTTTATTGATTTTGGCGCATTGCCGCCTAGTTTCCTAGAAATACCAATTATAGCCCAATATGTGGATACCTTTACCACATATCCGTGGATAACCCACAATGCCTATAATATCTACGCTCTTTTTGGTTTAAATGTTACGGTGCTAACAACCGGCATAGAGATCTTGGGCTATTCCTTCCTGGTTCTTGTAACCCTATTTGCTTTTTATCTATTGCGCAAGAAAAACGACACAGGCTCCATCTTTTTGGTAGGCGCAATCCTTGTAATAGGCACTTTCCTGCTATCCATACGTATGCACGAGCGTTATAATTTCCCGGCCATAGCATTCTTGCTGCTGGCCTATGTAACCCTGCGCGATAAGCGTTTGCTATATGCCTATGCGGGCTATTCTGCCGCGCATTTCCTTAATAATGCAGATGTTTTGATTATGTCTCTTAATAATTTCAATTGGGGGCAAATTGCGTATACCGCTGTTATCTTTGCCATACCCCTTGTGGCTATATCTGTTTATACCATATATCTAGCTGTGAATATAATTGTAACAAAGTCCAAGGCCTTGCAAATAACATGGCCCGACTTTACAAAAAAATACAAAGATATTATTCTCTGCGGCACAATAACCCTGTTTTATGCCATTTTTGCCTTTACAAACCTAGGCAATATGGAATCGCCGCAAAGCCGCTTTGATGCTAATGTGGGCCTGCCTATTGTAGTAGAATATGGCGGAGAACACGAGCTTGCGCCCATACAGCAAATGCTTATGGAGCACGAGGCAAATGTCTTTACAATCGAGTTTTTTATACCGGATGTGGGCTGGCAAAATGCTAGACCGCCTGTTTTGGATATGTCCACTCTCCTTGAATGGGATTTTCAGACAGCAAATGAAGAAGCGGTGGCCACCTTTGCGCGCTTTACACCTACAGAGCATATTATAGTAGATTTTGGTGGTACGTACGAAATAGCATTTGTGCAGCATATGCTTGGCGCGCGAAACCACCAGGCCTTCCATATAGATTTTTCTATGGATATGATATCATGGTCGGCCTCATCCCATTTGGCTATGCCAACGGTTTTTGCCTGGGATTTCCACAATGTGCAAAATTTCCCTGCCCGTTTTGCTCGTATAACCCCGGCCACCACAGACTTTATTGTGCAAGAAATGGGCTTTAGGGATGAGCAGTTTAACCTAATACCCGCCACAGTAGTGTCCGAAAGAGGCCACGAGCTGTTTGACGAGCAGCATCTTGTGCCAGCACAGCTGCGGGACTATATGCATAGCGCGTATTTTGACGAAATCTATCATCCGCGCACAGCGTATGAGTTCATACATGGCATGGATGTATTGGAATGGTCGCATCCGCCGCTGGGCAAGGTTATTATGTCCTGGGGCATACAAATTTTTGGCATGACCCCCTTTGGCTGGCGTTTTGCGGGTGCTTTCTTTGGGGTACTCATGCTGCCGCTAATATACGCCTTTGCCAAGGCTATCTTCAAAAAAAGCGAGGATTCCAGCTTTTGGGCATCTATCGTCACATTTGTTTTTGCCTTCGACTTTATGCATTATGCCCAAACCCGCCTGGGGACTATAGATACCTATGTGGTAATCTTTATAATGGGCATGTATTATTGTATGTACCTATACAGCCAGATGAACTTCTTCCACGATGGCCTGCGAAAAACCATGCTGCCCCTGCTTTGCAGCGGCATCTTCCTTGGGCTGGCCGCCGCAAGCAAGTGGCAGGGGCTATATGGCGCCTTTGGCCTTGCCGTCATCTTCTTCTGGACACTGGGCCAGCGATGGTGGGAATACAGCGGCAAAAAGAAGGCGCAAGAAAAGAGCAAGGTGGGCATTTGGGATAGGGGCCTTGGTATTTATGATGACTTTTGGCGCAAGGCCGTCATCACATGCGCGGCCTGTGTGGGCTTTTTCATCATCATACCTGCCGCCATCTATATTGTTAGCTATATACCATTTTGGAACACGGGCTATATGCATATAGACCGCATGACATGGCATGCGGCCGATGCCGTGCATCCAGAGCTTGGCTTCTTTGCATCCCTATGGCAAAATCAAATGAATATGTTTGATTATCACGCCAACCTAGTTGCAGACCATCCATTTTCTTCCACGTGGTATCAATGGATGGTAAATTATCGCCCCATTTGGTATTATTCCAATTATGCCGGTGTCGGCAGGGCGCAGGGTATATCCGCCTTTGGCAACCCGCTGGTTTGGTGGACCGGCCTTGTTGCGCTATTATACTGCATTTATGCCTGGATAAGGCGAGGAGACAAAACTGCCGCCTTCCTTACAATTGCATGGCTATCCCAAATACTGCCGTGGGTCTTTGTGCCGCGCCTGGCCTTCATTTATCACTATTTCCCCAATGTGCCATTTATAGTGCTAATGCTGGCCTATATGATAAAATCCAGCCGGGTCTTTGAAAGCAAATTTGTAACAGCCATCTTCAGCAGCCGCAGAAATGTGGCCATAAGCTTTGCCGTGGGCACATTTGCGCTGTTCATACTGTTCTATCCGGTTTTAACAGGCACACCTATCAGCCGCGAATTTGTTAATACCTACCTGCGCTGGTTTGAGACATGGGCACTGTTGTCACAATGGTAAGGGTTAGCGGATAAGTCCAATAGAACCAATATCGGACAATCAACATAGTATGTATTAATCCCTAAGCAAAAGGAGGTATATGCTATGTTTGGACCAATGTGGGGTGGCGGCTTCGGCCCAGGCTTTGGTGGCCCATGGAGAAGAGGCCCTTGGGGCCCGGGCTTCCATCGTTTCCATCGCTTCCATCGTTTTCCGATTAGACGCTGGTGGTGGTAGTTTTAATTAGGAATTAGGAGTTAGGAATGAGGAATAAAGAGCCGGTTGCGCAATCGGCTCTTTATTCTTTTATAGAAACATGCTATAATGTAACGATATTGAATTTATGCGGAGGAATGTTGATGAGCGAAGAGCGGTTGCTCGATGAAGCATTGGAAATTCTGGGGAAAAGTGGCGCAAGTGAGGCTTATGCCTATATATTGTCTAACAAGGAGCTGCTGGACGAACATAGCGGCCAGTTATATAATTTCCTATACTGCCTAAGTGCTGTAATCGGCGCGAAAGACGAGGCTCTGGGGTGGATGCGGGAAGCCATAATAGATAGGGACTATTGGTATAGGCCAGAGGTATTTGAAGATAGCGACCTGGATTCGATTCGTGATGAGGCCGAGTTTGCAGAGTGCAAAAAGATATCGGACGAAAGATATCGGGAGGCATTAAAATCCTCGAGGACTCTTTGCACATGGAAAGAGGTTAAACGCGCCAAACTCGCCCTTGCGCTTCATGGAAATCAGCAAAATATGGATTCCGATAAAGGATATTGGAGGTATCTGGAAGACGAGGGCTATCAGGTCGAATATGTTCAATCGCAAACCATAGATTCGCATATGCTTTACAGATGGGAAAATAACGGAGAAACTCAGCTCGATGGCGTAATCAAGCAAATTCCTTGGGAGAGCTACGATGCCCACGCACTATGCGGATTTTCGGCAGGATGCAACGAAATACTAAAAACCTTGGCCAATACAGATTTTAAATGCGAAAAAATTATACTGCAATCGCCATGGATACCGATTATTGACGATGCTGATAGTCTGGATAGACTATTGACCGCGCTTTGTAAAGTGACGATGCATATAATATGCGGCGAAAATGACGACGACTGCCTGCCACATGCAAAAAAGCTTGCCGAAGCCGCCGCTAGCCAGGGATTGGATTGCAAACTGGAAATAATAGCCGGGCTTGGCCACGGCTTTGCATAGACAATAAAATTCTCCTCCTTTGAGGGGTGGCTGCGCCAGGTTTTTGCGCAGACGGGGTGGTTAATTATGGAGACACAAGACACAACCAAAGAGCTAACACCGCAAGAGCAAAAGCTGGCTACCAGCAATATACCAAAGCTGGTGCTCTACTATTCTATACCCACCATCATTGGCATGCTGGTAAATGCATTATATGTGGTGGTAGACCGCTTCTTTGTAGGACAAATACCCGGCGTAGGGTCGGATGCACTTACGGGCATTGGCCTTTCTGCGCCCATACTCAATATTGTTGGGGCTTTTGCACTTTTGGTGGGTATAGGCACGGCGGCCAATATATCCCTGCATCTGGGTAATCGTGACAAAGAAGCCGCAGAGCAGGTTCTGGGCAATGCGCTGGTGCTTAACATAGCCTTTCCCATCGTGCTGGGCATTGTTGGCCTTATTTTCCTAGAACCCCTGCTGATAGCTGTTGGTGCAGATGCCTACACCCTGCCCTTCGCCCTTACATACACACGCATAGTCCTGGCCGGCTGTATCGTCATGTTTTTATCCTTTGCAATGAACCACCCCATCCGCGCTATGGGCAATCCAAAGCGGTTTGCATCGGCGCAGCTTTTGGGTGCTATCTCCAATATCATCCTTAGCCCTATTTTCATACTGTGGCTGGGCCTTGGCATTGCCGGGGCGGCTATATCTACACTTATAGCCCAAACCATCTCTGCCATATGGGTCTTTGCGTATTATTTTACCAATATCTCCGGTCGGCCTGTTATCACCATCAAGCGAAAAAACCTGCGCCTGTCGCCAAAGATAATCCTATCAATTTTTGCCATTGGTGTATCCCCGTTTTTTATGCAATTCTTGGGTTCTGCCATCAATATAGTAGCCAATCGCACGCTTATATACTATGGCAACATAGAGTTTGGCGTTGGCAATGCAAACCACGCCGTAGGGGCTTTTACTGTTATCATCAGCATCTCCATGCTGTTTCTAATGCCTGTTTTTGGCATAAACCAGGGTGCGCAGCCCATACTTGGCTTTAATTTTGGCGCAGGCAATATTGCCCGGGTAAAGCAGGCCTACAAATGGTCTGCAATGTATGCTGTGGCCATCTGCTTTTTGGGCTTCATCATCGTGCAGCTATTTGCCGGGCCGCTTATGCGCATGTTTAGCGACGACCCCGCCCTTAACGAGCTGGGTGCAGCGGGCATGCGCATCATCCTCTTTACCATGCCATTTATGGGCTTCCAAATGAACACGGCCAACTTCTTCCAGTCTATTGGCCGCGCAAAAATATCGGTCTTTTTAGCGGTGCTGCGCCAGGGGCTTATTCTTATTCCCGCATATCTCATTTTGCCGCGTATTTTTGGTTTTGATGCCATATGGTTTGCCATGCCTGTGGCGGATACACTGGCATTGTTAATAACAGGTGCGATGATTATTCGGGAGTTTAAGAGGCTGTCCAAAATGTCAGAAAAAATTCACAGCAATCTGATCTAACGAAAAACACTACCAAGAAAACGGGCGAGCTGTGCTCGCCCGTTATCCGATTGCGAAAACCAAACCAGGCGGCAGTGTTTTTATAAAATCAGATTGCTGCGGAAAAAGTTCTTGACACCACCCCTCAAAGCTGATATCATGTAAAATAACAATTCCTATTAACATAGTTGGATTTGCATTTCCCTAAAGGGGTGTTGCCTTATGAAAATCTCTACCAAAGGCCGCTACGGCCTAAAAGCTATTGTAGACATCGCCTACTCCATGCAAAAGCTGGATGGCAAATGTGTTAGTGTAAAAAGCATTGCAGAGCGGCAGGGTATATCCGAAAATTATTTGGAACAAATTATGGCACCTCTGAAAAAAGCCAGAATTGTCCACTCTATCCGTGGGGCAAATGGGGGATATTATCTAGCAAAGCCCGCAGAAGAGCTAACAGCAGGCGAGGTGCTGCGCATCCTAGAAGGGCCGCTGGTGCCGGTGGACTGCGTAATAGACGGCACAAATGTCTGCGGCCAGGTGGACTGCGCCCTTTGCGTCATGAAAGACTCCTGGCGCGTGATAGCCGATAAAATCAACGAAGTGATAGATGCCATAACCATTGAAGAGCTGGCCCATGACTATGACAGGCTAACGGAAGAAAAGATTAGAGAGGGAAGTAAACAATGAATCAAAAACCAATATATCTGGACAATGCAGGCACAACCCAGTTGCGCCCCGAGGTGCTAGAGGCCATGCTGCAATATCTTACAGAAAATTACGCAAACCCCAGCAGCATCTATACCGCCGCATCTTCCACCAAGGTGGCCATGGACGAGGCCAGAGAGAAAGTGGCTACGGCCATAGGTGCTACCCATCGCAATGAAATATATTTCACCGGCAGCGGGTCCGAATCTGTTAACTGGGCCATAAAAGCCATTGCCCAGGCCAACCATGCCAGGGGCAACCATATAATTACAACTGCTGTAGAACACCACGCCGTGCTATACACCTGCCAATATTTGGCTAAGAATGGCTATGATGTTACCTATCTTCCTGTGGATAAATATGGTATGATAAATGTGGACGACCTATCAGCCGCCATACGCCCGGAAACCACGCTGGTAACGATAATGATGGCCAATAACGAAGTAGGCACATTGATGCCTATACAAGAAATTGGCGCGCATCTTAAAGAGCTTAATGCCCAGCGCGGCCGCGAAAACAAGGTCTTTTTCCATACAGATGCAATACAGGCTGTGGGGCATATTCCTGTGGACGTTAACGCGCTAGGGGTAGACATGCTATCAATATCCGCCCACAAGCTGCATGGGCCAAAGGGTGTTGGGGCATTATATGTGCGCCGCGGCGTAAAGCTGCCGCCCCTTATCCACGGCGGCGGGCAGGAACGCGGCAGGCGCGGCGGCACAGAAAATGTGGCTGGTATAGTGGCCATGGGCGTAGCAACCCAGCTGGCTGTGGCCGAAATGGAAGCGCTAGCCGCCAAGCACACAAAAATGCGCGATGACCTAATAGGGAAATTAACCAATGCGATACCATACAGCCATCTTAATGGCCACCCTACCCACAGGCTGCCGGGCAATGTAAACATTACCTTCGAATTTATAGAAGGCGAAAGCATGCTGCTAATGCTGGATGCAAGGGGCATTGCGGCCTCCAGCGGCTCTGCCTGCACTTCGGGTTCTCTAGACCCATCCCATGTGCTAATGGCCTGCGGCTTGCCCCACGAGCTGGCCCATGGCTCACTGCGTCTGACTTTTGGTAAGGATACAGAGGTTGCAGACCTGGACAAGCTGGTAGAAGTGCTGCCGCCTATAGTAGAACGGCTGCGCTCTATGAGCCCATTATGGGAGGAATACCAAAAAACAGGTAATATAGATAAATTGCTGGGCTATGCGAAATAGGGCTGGGCTTCACATAATTTATATTAGCGGAGGCAGATTATGAAAGAAATAGAATCAAACAAACACGCATGGGGGCAAGTGTCCGAAGACCACTACCATTATTTCAAAAAAGCACTATTGGAGGGAACATACCAATTAAACAAACATATTCAAGCTGAACTTGGCGACCTTGCGGGCAAAAGCATAATTCACCTACAATGCAATACGGGTGCAGACACTATTATGCTTGCAAAAATGGGTGCAAAAGCTGTTGGTGTTGACCTTGTTCCCGATAACATTGTGTATGCAAAAAAATTGGCTAATGATATGGTCGTAGCCAATGTGGATTTCATAGAATCCGATATTATGGATTTCATGGAAAAACATAACGAAAAATATGATGTAGTTTTTGTTTCAGAGGGTGCAATCGGTTGGCTTCCGAACTTAACTAAATGGGCGCAAACCATAAAGCATCTTTTGAAAGATGATGGGTTTTTCTATATTTTTGAAAGCCATCCGATTGTGCTAATGTTTGACGAAAGCAAGCTATCCGACGGTATTACAGAAATCAAATACCCGTATTTCAAGAAAACACCCGATATCGACAATACTATAGGAGGGTATGCTTCTGAAACGAAAGATGGCGTGGAAACATTTTTTTGGATGTATAAGACCTCAGATGTTATCAACTCGTTAATTTCGGCAGGATTGCATATTGAGTTTTTCAACGAGTTCCAAGAAAATTTTTTCGATATAGGCGGTGGCAAGCGTGTTGACGGCAATTTATACAACTTCGAATACAACGATGGGTTATTCCCAATGTCGTTTAGTTTGAAAGCGTCTGTATATGGCAAATGACGAATAGTATAAGCATTATGCGAAATATCAATAGAGTATATTTTGAATGGGATTAAAATATGAAGAGGGCAGCACCCTGCGATACGGTATACAGGGGAAAATTGAAGCCGCCCGCTCTTGTATAAGGAGGACAAACATGCAATACAGCGAAAAAGTAATGGACTATTTCATGAACCCGCGCAATGTGGGTGAAATCGAAAATGCCGCGGGTGTAGGCACGGTTGGCAATGCCAAATGCGGCGACATAATGAAAATCTATCTAGATATTGACGATCAAGGCATTGTGCAGGATGCCAAGTTTAAGACATTCGGCTGCGGCGCGGCTGTTGCCACCTCCTCTATCGCAACGGAGCTGGTTAAAGGCAAAACCGTGGAGGAGGCCATGAATGTCTCCAATCAAGCAGTAACAGAAGCTCTGGACGGCCTGCCTGCCGTAAAAGTGCATTGCTCGCTACTGGCAGAAGAAGCCATACACGCCGCGCTATGGGATTACAGCCAAAAGCGGGGTATATCTATACAAGGCCTAGAGCCGCCATCGGAAGACGACCATGATCATCATCACGATTTTGATGATGACGATGATTATTAAGACTGTAATTAATATGCAATAGCAAACATAGGAGGGATGGACATTATGGCAGTTTTGGCAAATTGCAAACCAACAGATGTGTTTCACTATTTCGAGCAGATATGCAAGATTCCGCATGGCTCGCGCAACGAGAAGGCTATAAGCGATTATATTCGCGATTGGGCACAGGGGCAGGGGCTTGCGGTTGTGCAAGACGACCTGCACAACCTGATTATCAAAAAGCCTGCTTCGGCAGGATATGAGGCAGCACCGGCTGTGATTATCCAGGGGCATACGGACATGGTATGCGAAAAAAACGCCGACGTGGAGTTTGATTTCTTTAAAGACCCCCTGGATATCTATGTGGATGGCGACTATATCAAAGCACGCGGCACTACGCTGGGCGCGGATAATGGCATTGCAGTAGCCATGGCCATGGCCATTTTGGCGGATAACACCCTAGAACACCCGCCGCTGGAGATTGTGCTAACAAGCGTAGAAGAAGCAGGTATGGACGGCGCAAAGGCCATAGATGCATCCCATTTGGCGGCCAAGCGGCTGATTAATGTAGACCTTGGCGAAGAAGGCATATTCCTGTCGTCCTGCGCGGGCGGCTGTTATGTTTATGTCAAGCTGGATTTGGAGTATCAACCCATGCCATCGGGCGATTTTGCTGCATACAAGCTGTTTGTGGGCGGCCTACAAGGCGGCCATAGCGGCATAGATATTGATAAAGAGCGCGGAAATTCCAATAGGATTTTGGCCCGCGCGCTGGATGCCGTCAAAACACCATATTTCCTTAGCTATGTGGATGGCGGCTCTAAAACCAATGCCATACCCCGCGAGGCCTTTGCCATCGTAAGGGTAAAGAAGGACGAAGCTGGGAAGCTAAAGCAGGAAGTGGCAGAGATTGATAAAGCAGTTAAGGCGGATTACGCCCATAGCGATGCCGGTGTGTTTATCACTGCGGAAGAGGTCACCTGCGATGGGCAGATTTTTGCCGAGGAAACAAAGAAAAACGCAATTGCACTTATGTTGACCATCCCCCATGGTGTAGACCATATGAGCGCGTCTTTGCCGGGCTTGGTGGAAACTTCTAACAACCTGGGCGTTGTAAAGATAATAGATGGTGTGCTGGACATACCGTGTGCCGTGCGCAGCTCCTCCGAGAGCCGCAAATGGGTGCTGGCTCGCCGCATTACTGTAATAGCAGAGGCCTTCGGGGCTAAATGCGAGACATCCGAAGGCTATTCTGGTTGGCAATACAGCCCGCAAAGCGAGCTACGGGATATCTTTACAGCGGCATATGCAAAGAAATTTGGCAAAGAAGCAAGTGTTGTAGCCATGCATGCAGGGGTAGAATGTGGCATCTTTGCGGACAAAATAGATGGCATAGACATGATAGCCCTGGGACCAGAAATGCACGGCATACACACGCCGGAAGAAAAGCTGTCTATTGGCAGCACAGAAAGAACCTATGGATTTTTGCTGGATGTATTGAAAAGCATGAAATAATATGGTAGAATATTGGCACAGACAAATCTTGGCAGACGAATTATTGAGGAGGGAAATTATGGTAGTAAAAGTTAGGTTTAAAAACAAAATTGCAGAACCCCTAATGAACGCGACAGATTTTTGCGTTAAAACCAAGGAAAAGAAAGGCAAAACCGTGTATTGCCTAGAATTTAAGGCAGACTATTCCATGGGTATTAAAAAAACCTACAGCTTTGACAGCCACGACGAAAAGCTTATCAAAGACCTATATGACAGGATTTGTACCAAGGGCGAATTTCTCTTCGACACCCTGTGTACTGCCTGCGAAGAGACGATTCATTGCACAGAACTGGATTATGACAAATACGTAGAGATGTCCAAATGCGGCGAGCTATCCGGCGAGCTGAAATTTGGCGGCGAGGATTATGTGGTTACTGTATAATACCTTGTCATCCTAAACGAAGTGAAGGATCTTTCGCTGCGCTCAAGATGACACCGGGGCTCCCTAATTATTAAAACCAATAACCATTTAACCATGAAAAGAGCGAAAAGAGCGAAAGAGTCTATTACTTTTGGTTTTTCGCTTTTTTTGTGGTTAAGGCTTTTGTTCTTTGGCTCTGTTTTCGAAATATAAATCCACTTGCAATATATATATATATATATATATGATACAATAGGTTAAGAAAGTAAAGTGTGAAGAGAGAAGGGGTGATTCCATTGCAAGTATCAATATAGCTTTGCGAGAAGTTAAGTGCGTATAAATTACTATAACCAGACAAAGACAAGGAGGACGGAGAATGAAAAAAATAATTAAGACATTTGTGTCTATTTTCGTTTTGGCTGTCATGATTATTTCAAGTAGCGTTGCAACAGCCACAGCGGATGAAAAATTAAAGGATTACGATGCCCTTTTCCATGTGTGCAATGAATTTTGTGATAAAAAGAATTACGATTGGCTTTATGAACACATGATAAGAGTAGCGTATTTGATGCAGCATGATTTTTATAGTAATTTTGAACATGTAGCCATTGACCCTGAGAGCATTATACCATGCGGCGCTGAGAGCGAAATTCGGTTAAATGCCTTGCTAGAGATGACCATACTTCACGAAGTGAAGGTTGTTATCACAGAAGGCGCAGAAATCGCGCCAAGGCAAGTAATGTGCTGTTCTTTGCCGAATGTTCGGACATCTACCATGGATACCCATGAGTTTGTATGGGAAACAGGAACTTGCCTCTTTGTACGCCGTGTTACCCTTAGCACCTGTGTAACTTGTGGGTCAAGGCATCATCTTAGTGAGGTGAGGCTGCCCGGTTGCGGACGAAGGCATCAGTAAGAGTGTGTTAATCAAACAGTACATAGGATTTATCCCGAGCTTGTACCAAGGCTCGGGGTTTTTTGTCGCAATTTTTAGGTGTATAATCTTTTAAAATCTACAAAATATATATTGGCAATTATGTATAATGTTACCAAGCTTGCAGTTGCGGGAAGGGCACTCTTATGATAGTAGAAATATACGCGGATATCATATTTTTCATAAATTTTGGTGTAAACAGCGCGGTACTGTATATTGCGGCTGCTTTGTGCCGCAAAAATGTGCGGCTGTGGCGCATTGCGGCCGGCGGCGCGGCCACGGCTTTGCTTTATACCGTGTTAATCTTTACACCGCTGGCCGGCTTGCTTAGCATCTTCACATCTTTTGTAATTTTTGCACCGGGTATTTGGATATCGTTAAAGCCCGCCGGCATCAGGGATTTTTGCATCACTCTTTTTGCCGCATATGTTGCCGCCTTTGCCATGGGCGGCCTGGGCATGGCTGCCATGCATATCTTTGATGGCCCGGGGCATATATGGTCCACATATTCCTTTGGCATGCGCAGCTTTACACCGCAAAACCTTATAGTGGCTGTGGTTTCCAGCTTTATTGTGCTAAAGCTTGCCCAGCGGCATATTTTCAAGAGGCATCTTAACAAACAGGCCTTTTGCCGGTTTAAAATACATCTGCTGGACAAAATGGCAGAGCTTAACGCCTTGGTGGACACAGGCAATAGCCTGATAGACCCTATAAGCCAAAACCCTGTTATTATTGCAGAATTTGACAAGATAAAGCATTTGCTGCCGCCACCTGTTGCCGCGCTCTTTTACGATGACAACCAAGACGACCTGGCGGCCATAGCTGCGGGGTTTACGGCCAGCGGCCTTAATACCCGCATAAGAATGATACCGTATTCTGCTATAGGCAAAAGCGGCGTTATCCTAGGCTTTAGGCCGGATAAGGTGGAGGTTATGGACCCACGTAGGGGCGGCTTGCAGCCGCCCGCAACCAAAAACGTAATCATCGGAATCTGCGATTTTGCATTATCCAATGACGGCGAATACCACGCCCTTATGAATCCATTATTGTGTGACTAATTTTAACCCCCTGGAGGTAGAAAGCCATGTTTAAAAAAATCGTTGAAACAATCAGAAAAATTATCCACGGCCACGGTAGGGGGACAATATACTACATCGGCGGCAGCGATGTGCTGCCCGCACCCCTGCCGCCGGAAGAAGAGGCGCGCATGGTGGCTCTTCTGGGCAATCCCAATGGCGGCGAGCGCGCAAAGGCAACGCTAATAGAGCACAACCTGCGCCTTGTTGTTTACATAGCACGCAAATTTGAAAACACCGGGGTTAATGTGGAAGACCTTATTTCTATTGGCACCATAGGCCTTATCAAGGCCATAAACACCTTTAAAGCCGATAAAAAAATCAAGCTGGCCACCTATGCCTCCCGTTGCATAGAAAACGAAATTTTGATGTATTTGCGCCGCAACAGCCGCATAAAGGCCGAGGTATCCATAGACGAGCCGCTGAATGTGGACTGGGACGGCAACGAACTGCTGCTTTCCGACATCCTGGGCACAGATGTGGACATTATCTACCGCGACATAGAGGACGAGGTAGACCGCGACCTGTTGCGCATGGCCCTGGCCAAGCTAAGCGGCCGCGAAAAGCGCATAGTAGAGCTGCGTTTTGGCCTGGTGGGCGATGGCGAAGAAATGACACAAAAAGAAGTGGCAGACCTGCTGGGCATATCCCAATCCTACATATCGCGGCTGGAAAAAAAGATAATTTGCCGGCTGCGCAAGGAGATTAGCCGGATGACGTAGGCGTTTTCTGCCCTTGGGAGTGGTCAATTAAAGTCGATATACGAATACATCGCTGGATTGCTTCGGGCTTAATATCCCCGTCTATACATTTATCGTTGCCCTCGCAATGACGATCTTGAAGTGACGTCGTTTCCCTGTTGAAACGGTAGTCTCCAGCAACGTCATTGCGAGGGCAATGGCACTACAGAGGCCACGAGCCATACAGCCCGAAGCAATCCAGCAACGCAAATTCCTTAACGGCGAGGTTGGCCACATCTCTGCCCTTGAATAATTGCAAAACCTGTTGTATAATTTGCAATAGGGGGTGTTTAATTTATGAAGAAAGTATTTTACTGCTTCACTTTACTAATGATTATCATCGGTCTGGCAGCCTGCGACAGTAACTATAATGAATACACTACAGAAACGCCCGAATACGAATATGGCGAGACCTACGAAAGCGAAGCGTATAATACACAAGAAAGCATACAATATGTGCCAGAATATGACGAAGGTGACGAACAGCTAACGGCTAGTGACCCCTGGCACTACTATCATTTAGCCCGGGATAAATGGTTTTTAGAAAGACTGCAAGAGCTGCAGTCCGAAAGTAATTATTTTAGACGCTTAAATAGCTATCTTATGGGGATTTACTCGCTAGAAAGCCGGGATAACTTCTTGGTTTTTGCACACGGCTTTTTTGAAAACAATCCTGAATACACATGGCATGATGCAATCTCGAAAAACGGATTGCTTCCAGATTCAATTATTAATATTTTGAGAGAAGAGCATGATAATTTCGACGATAACGCAATTGTCGATTATGCAGCATTGTCGCAATTGCTGGAGATTCGTTCTGAAATGCGTCCTATGCGGGTGTTTAGCTGGTCAGAATTTGTAACACCCGCACAGATGACCATTGTTAATGAATATTTGGGTATACCCGACGGGAAATTTGACGACCAGCTTTTGATTGGCTATGTTATGGATGTTATTGTAGGCGCAATACACGGTGGGCCGCCGCATACAGATATTTTGCGATATTATGACATCATGCCTTTTGATGAGAATACAGACAACCCCCGAAGGGTTCTCGTAAGAATGTATGAAACGTTGTATATGATTATGATCGAGGATGCGGTTGTAAACCCGCCTCCGGGTGTTTATCTTAGAGAAGATGTTATTAGGTATAACCGCATATTCGGCCGCGAAATAGCCGATTGGCGCGCCCAAGGCGTAACATCCCCTTAACAATAGTTAACAATATCCCCCTTGATTTTTGCTGCCGCATATCATACAATTAAAGCAAAAACGGAGTGATGACATGAAAAGAAGCATTAAGGCCTATGTGGCCTGCTTTCTAACGCTACTCATGGTTGTATCTACCATGGCAACGGCCACAGGTAGCGCAGCCCGCGAGGTGGCCTTTGGCGTGCGCGTGGTGGTGGATGGGATAGAGCAGCATTTTGCAGATGACATGCGGCCGTTTATCAGCGATGGCAGAACATTTTTGCCGGTGCGCGGCATTGCGGATGCGCTAGGCCTGGATGTGGACTGGGATGGCGAGACATCCACAGTATACATAGGCGAAAGGCCCATGCAGGCGGGTATCAATGCTCAAACCGACCTTGCCATCGCAGTTTCGGCACTACCCATATCTTTAGACCCTGGGGTAATCTCTGATTCCGCCAGCACTCTTGCGCACAGGCAAATTTTCAGCACATTGTTTACCCTGGACTATGAAACCATGGAGGTTTTGCCCTCCCTTGCCATAAATTGGGACATGCCAAACCCTGAAACCGTGAATATCGAGCTGCGCCGGGATGTGTATTTCCACAACGGCCATCCGCTAACGGCGCGGGATGTGCAATTTTCGTTGGAGCGCGCGGCAGCATCGCCAAATGTCTTGCCCATTTTGGGTATGATAGACCATGTGACAGTATATGATAATCACAATCTCACCATACATCTGCAAATACCCTTCGCGCCTATTTTGCGGCATTTAGCCCATCCCTCATCCGGCATTGTGCCCTCAAACCATGTGCGGCGCGTGGGTGATGACCGTTTTGCGGAAAATCCGGTAGGTTCCGGCCCGTTTGTGTTTGATAATCATGAGATTTGGTCCACCGTTACCCTAGTGCGAAACGAAAACTACTGGGGCGCTGCGCCCCATGTAGAAACCCTTGAATTTAGGCAATTTGTTGATTATGCCACCCGGATTCTTGAGCTTGAAAACGGCAATGTGGACATAGCACTTGGCATTTTCCCGCAAGCTGTGGCCTTGGCAGAGGCCTCGCCACATATAACGCTGCTGCGCGGGCCAGGCCTGGGCCTAGATTATATTGGCTTTAACACACAAGTGCCTCCCTTTGATAATCCGTTAGTTATCCAGGCCATAAACTACGCGCTGGATAGGCAAGAAATAATAGACATTGCATTTAATGGCGTGGGCATACCCTCGTCATCGCCGCTTTCTAATGTGGCATGGGGCTATGCGGGGACTGCACCCTTTGATACAAATATTGATCGTGCGCGGGAACTGCTGGCAGAGGCCGGCTACCCCTATGGCTTTTCTACTACAATTTGGTGGAATATCCCCAATATGCAGCGTCTGGCTGTGTCCGAAATTGTGCAGTTTAGACTGGGGTTGATAGGCATAGATGTTGCAGTAGAGGCCGTAGAGTGGGCCGTGCTCCTAGAAGAAACAGACAGCCCAAGAAATGATAATATGTTCATTTTAAGCTGGATTGCCTTGACGGGCGATGCGGACTATGGGCTGTTTTCGATGTTTCATTCTTTAAACCACGGTGCTTTGGGCAACCGCACCTTTACCGACAACCCCGCACTGGATGCTTTGTTGGAGGAGGGACATTGGGAGCTTGACCCCGAACGCCGCAGGTTAATTTACGCAGAGATAATGCAAATGCTGCGCGACTATCCCTCAATAGTACCTATAAGGCAGCAAGAGAATTTGGTGGCGGTATCCCACGACCTGCGCGGCCTAAACCTGCATCCAACCGGCATATTTAGTTTTGTAGATGTTTATTTTGTGGGGCAAGCCCAAGACGAGATGTCCGCGACAGAGACGTTTGACGGCATCAACGTTGTGGTAAACGGTGTGGTGCAGCATTTTGCAGATGATATGCAGCCGTTTATCGTGGATGGCCGAACATTTTTGTCCGTACGTGGTATTGCTGATGCGCTGGAGCTGGATGTATATTGGGATGGCGAGACATCCACGGTTTACATAGGCGAGAGGATCGTGCAGCTAGACATGGGCAGAACACATCTTAATGTTGCGCTGGGCAACAGCATATGGCAGTTCGACCCGGCGGTATCCACCGATAGCGGCACAAATCTGGCTGCCAGACAAATTTTCAATACCCTGGTAAATTTGGACTATGACACAATGGAGCCCATCCCATCCCTTGCCATAGCCTGGCACATGCCCGATGCGCAGACGGTTGAGATGGAGCTGCGCCAGGATGTGTATTTTCACGACGGCTCGCCCTTTAGGGCATGGGATGTGCAGTTTTCGCTGGAACGCATGGCGGACCTGGTAGTAACCTGGCAGTTCTTTGGAATGATTGAAAGTGTAACCATAATTGATGATTATAACATCATGATTCATTTGGATAGGCCATTTGCCCCGATTATACAGCATTTGGCCCATCCCGCGGCCAGCATTGTGCCTTTGGTCTATATAACAAGTGTGGGAGAGGAATATTTCTCCGAAAACCCCATTGGCACAGGGCCTTTTATGTTCGCAGAACTTGAGCAGGGGTCTCAGGGGTCTCATATTAATCTGGTAAGAAATGATTTGTATTGGGGCGATGTGCCGCAGCTAGAGTCCATCACCCTTGAAACCGTGTTCGAAATCCGCCAGCGGCTTTCTATGATAGAGCGCGGCCAGGCAGACATAACCACCATTGGCTTTGATACGGCAGAGGCCGCTTTTGTAGAGGAATCTCGCCATATGGCACTAGTGCGCGGACAGGGTCTAGGGATAAACTACATAGGCTTTAACAGGCAGGCAGCCCCATGGGACAACCCGCTGGTAATGCAGGCCATGAACTATGCCATAGACACCCAGCTGGTTATTGACTATGCATATCACGGTGTTGGTCTACCTGCCACATCGCCTCTTTCCAGCCTGGTCTGGGGTTATGCAGAGGTCGCGCCCTTTGCCCACAATATAGACCGCGCCCGCGAGCTTTTGGCAGAGGCCGGCTACGCCGATGGCTTCGGCCGCACCGTAGAAATTTGGTACAATGTGCCAAACAACCATCGCCGGGATGCTGCCTATATTGTTAAGGCTGCCTTGGGGCAGCTGGGCATCGAGGCAATAGTCTCTGGCATTGAATGGAACGCATATCTGGAGGCCATAAGCTGGGGCGACCATGACATATATATTCTGGGCTGGTCAGCCTTTACAGGTGATGCAGACCGTGGGCTTTTTCCGATGCTACACTCTTCGTATATCGGCGATTTTTCCGGCAACCGTACCCACACCGATAACCCAGAGCTAAACCGCCTTTTGGAAGCGGGGGGCGCAGAGCTATACTCGGAGCGGCGCAGGGCCATCTACGCAGAAATTCTACAGCTGCTGCGCAATGACCCTTCCATGGTGGTTGTAAGCTATAATGAGAATCTAGTGGCTGTAACCAACGACCTGCGTGGGCTGGTTTTAAGCCCGGATGGCAACCATAGGTTCTCCAGCGTTTATTTTGTGGATTAATTGCAGATTGGTATGGTTACAACAATATATTTCGGAATGGATAAATCCATTCCCTACAAAACCGCCGCAAACACTATGTTTGCGGCGGTTTATTGTTAGATTTCCAAATCATCAAAATTGATATCCAATTTGAGAACTGCCTGCGCGATGTGATACATCACGCCTAAAATTACTATGACCAATACTATTTTCGCTAAGGTTTTCATGGTATATCCTCCTTTAAGGCAAATTACGGCTTCCCGGCTTAACTAGCGGCACATCACCTGCTGCGCAAATAGGGCAATCATCAGCGGCATAGGATGCGGCAACGGTGGTGTAGGCCGCAATGGTTTTCGCGCCAAAATTCTGTTTGCCGCCGGTTCTATCTACTAGCAGGGCCACGCCAACAAGGGTAGCTTCTGCATTTTTTACAATGTCAATAACTTCCTGCACGCTGCCCCCTGTGGTGATAACATCTTCCGCAACAACAACCCTAGACCCCCTAGGGATTTTAAAACCCCGCCGCAGAACCATTTTGTCGTTTTCGCGCTCGGTAAACAGGCATGCTGTGCCCAGCTGGCGCGCCAGCTCGAAGCCTAGAATAACCGCACCCACAGCGGGCGCAATCACAATGTCCACATTGTCGTCTTTAAACTGCGCCGCCAAATGGCTCATTATCTCCGAAACATAGGCGGGGTTTTGCAAAATACGCGCCTTTTCAAAGTACTTTTCGCCATGGCGGCCGCTGGTGTATAGAAAGTGGCCTGTCATTAGTGTTCCGGAATCTTTTAGAATTTCTTCGATTCTTTGGTTTGTAAGCATAATATTCCCCTCCGTTGTTATATAATTTCTAGGCCTTTTAGTTTGGTTTGGAGCTTGCGGTCGGAGGTGATGACCTCCATGCCAGCGTGTTTTTGGTGGATATAACAATATTCCCATCATGGATTTTTACGCTAATTCTGGCAGCTACATTCATTCGTTACACCTCCTCTACAAACATTATACCCCATTTTATATTGACCTGCAACCACTTTACCGCTATAATAGAATCTGCACGATATAACAGGAGTGATAATATGCCCAAGAAAAAGGTCGAAAAGAAAATTACATACAAAGAAAGCCCGCCCATCCTTCAGGGCATTGTAGAGACGTTAGAAAGCAACTACATGCCCTATGCCATGAGCGTTATTGTATCCCGGGCCATACCGGAGATTGATGGGTTTAAGCCCGCCCACCGCAAGCTGCTGTACACCATGTACAAAATGGGCTTGCTGACCGGCAACCGCAGCAAAAGTGCCGATGTGGTAGGCACCACCATGCGCCTAAACCCCCATGGCGAGCAAGCCATATACGAAACCCTGGTGCGCCTGACCCGCGGCAATGAGGCCCTGCTGCATCCCTTTATTGACAGCAAGGGCAATTTTGGCAAGGTGTATAGCCGGGACATGGCCCACGCAGCCAGCCGCTACACAGAGGTGCGGCTGGATGGCATTTGCAACGAGATTTTTAGGGATATTGATAAGGGCACTGTTAGGTTTGTGGACAACTACAATGGCACTATGTTAGAGCCAACGCTTTTGCCCACAACCTTCCCAAACCTGCTGGTTACACCAAACACGGGCATTGCCGTGGGCATGGCCAGTTCTATATGCTCTTTTAATCTTGTAGAGATTTGCAATGCCGTGGTGTCGTTGATAAAAAACAAGGACTTTGACCCTGTGGAAGAAATTTCTGCCCCCGATTTTTCCACCGGCGGCGAGATTATTTATAATCGCGAGGATATGGCAAAGATTTACGCAACCGGCCGCGGTGGCTTTAAAATCCAGTCGCGCTGGCGTTTTGATGCCGAAAATTCCTGCATAGAGGTGTACGAAATCCCATACACCACCACCATCGAGGCTATTATCGACAAGATACACGCTTTGGTAAAGGGCGGCAAAATGCGGGAAATAACCGATGTGCGCGACGAAACCGACCTAAAGGGGCTAAAGATTGCCATAGACATAAAAAAATCCGCCAACCCCGACCATATTATGCAGCGGCTATTTGCCGCCACGCCGCTAATGGACAGCTTCTCTTGCAACTTCAATTTGCTGGTGGATGGCAAGCCGCAAACCATGGGCATTACACAGATACTAACCCATTGGATTGATTTTCGCAAGACCTGCATAGTCGGACGATTGCTAAACGAGCTGGAGAAAAACCGCGAGAAGCTGCATCTGCTAAATGGCTTGGCTTCTGTGCTTTTGGATATCGACAAAGCCATCAAAATCATCCGGGAAACCGAAGAGGAAAAGCAGGTAATACCCAATCTATGCACCGGTTTTGGCATTGACCAGACACAGGCAGAGTTTATAGCCGAAATTCGCCTGCGCAATCTTAATAAAGAGTATCTTTTGCGCCGCGTGCAAGAACGCGAGGGCTTAGAACGCGAAATTGCCGATATGATAGACACCCTGGGCGATGATAAAAAAATCCTAAGCATAATAGTAGCAGAACAAAAACAAATAGCCAAAAAATACGGGAAGGATCGCAAAACAGGCATTGTGGAGCAAAGCGCAGAGACCATAAAACCACAGGAGTTTGTGGAAAATTACCCAATAACCCTATACCTCACGCGGGAGAACTATTTTAAGAAAATAGCAAATACATCCCTGCGAAACAACCCCGATATTGCCGTGAAAGAAAACGACGCCATCATCCAGCAGATATCTGCCCAAAACACCGACGACATAATGTTTTTTTCCGATAAATTCAATGTATACAAGCTGCGCGCCCATGAGGTCGAGGACGTACGACCCAGCCAAATGGGGCAATACCTAAACAACATACTGCCCTGCGATAGCGATGAGAAGATCATCTTCATTGCTGCCACAGGCGACTATAGCGGCCACCTGCTGCTGGCCTTCGAAAATGGCAAGGCCGCGCTGGTGACGGTAGAAAGCTATGCCACCAAGCTAAACCGCAAAAAACAGGTAAATGCCTATTCCGATAAATCCCCGCTGCTCTTTGTGGAGCATATCACGGCCCACAAGGACTATCTGGCCATACGCGGGGACAACAAGGCCGTGCTATTTAACACATCCCTACTGCCGGTGTATTCTGCCAAAAACGCAGGCGGGGTGCAGGTGGTGCGTTTGGGCAAAAATGGTATTTTAAACAAAATAGCCAATCCTGCGGATTTTGAGGGGGATTGGGAGTGGCTGCGCTGTGACAAGCTGCCATCTGCCGGGCAGAATATGGATATGCCGCCGGATGCGCAGTTGCAGTTGTAGGGAATGGGCTTGTCTGTTCTGCTTTATTGCTCCACCAACCAAACCTGCCATATCTTTGCGGTCACTTTACCTCGTAGGGGCGAGCTGCGCTCGCCCATTGTCTTAACGATATTTTCCGCAAATCAGATTATCACAGTTAATGTAAATTGCATATTGACACGCCCCCCCCCCCCCCCCCCCCCCCCAACACACACTCCACCTCCAAATAAACGAAACATGTAACAAATATAAAATACCTAAAATATATAATAAAAAATAAAATACTGAATCATAA
>Ga0131853_10001493_pt1 | contig 41813 bp, 37 predicted proteins | sample TergutLab28metaG_FD_92764 | JGI IMG/M metagenome (GOLD analysis project Ga0131853, IMG submission 92764) | Labiotermes labralis P1 segment gut microbial communities from Petit-Saut dam, French Guiana - Lab288 P1 (version 2) (version 2) | ecosystem: Host-associated > Arthropoda: Insects >...
CGATCCTGTCGGCCGCGCTCCTTCTCGACCACCTCGGGCACGCCGACGCGGCGGCCGCGATCGATCGCGGCCGCCGCGTCGGCGTGCCCGAGGTGGTCGAGAAGGAGCGCGGCCGACAGGATCGCAGCGGTCGGGTCGGCCTTCTGCTGACCGGCGATGTCGGGGGCCGAGCCGTGGACCGGCTCGAACATCGAGGGCGTCGTGCGGTCGGGGTTGACGTTGCCCGACGCCGCCAGGCCGATGCCGCCGGTGATGGCCGCGGCGAGGTCGGTGATGATGTCGCCGAAGATGTTGTCGGTGACGATCACGTCGAAGCGCGCCGGGTCGGTGGCCATGAAGATCATGACCGCGTCGATGTGCAGGTAGTCCACGGTGACCTCCGGGAACTCCTTGGCCACCTCCTGGGTGACGCGCCACCACAGCGACCCCGCGTTGACCAGCACGTTGGTCTTGTGGACCAGCGTCAGCCTCTTGCGCGGGCGGCGCTGGGCACGGGCGAACGCGTCGCGCACGACACGCTCCACGCCGAAGGCGGTGTTGACCGAGACCTCGGTGGCCACCTCGTGCGGCGTGCCGACGCGCATGGCTCCGCCGTTGCCGACGTAGAGGCCCTCGGTGCCCTCGCGCACCACCACGAAGTCGATCTCGCCCTTGCCGAGGACCTCGGTCGAGAGCGGGCTGGTCGCACCGGGGAACAGCCGGCTCGGCCGCAGGTTCACGTAGTGGTCGAGCGCGAAGCGGAGCTTGAGCAGCAGGCCACGTTCGAGGATGCCTGGCGGCAGGTTCGGGTCATTCGGCTTGCCGCCGACCGCACCGAGCAGGATCGCGTCGTGCTCGCGGATCTCGCCGAGCACCGAGTCGGGCAGCACCTCGCCGGTGGCGAGGTAGCGCTCGGCCCCGAGGTCGTAGCGGGTCTGCTCGAACTTCACGGGCGAAGCGGCCTCGAGCACCTTCAGTGCCTCGGCAGTCACCTCCGGCCCGATGCCGTCGCCGGGGATCACTGCAAGCTTGAGGTCGGTCATGGGACCTGAGGCTAGTTGTCGTCGGGGCGCTCTGCGCCCGCGTCCCGCAGATCGAGCGCGGCCTGAACCGCCTGGTTGCCGAACGGGTTCTCGGGGTCATGGCGGGACGGACCCCAGTCCGGATACATGTCGTACATGATGTGGCTCCTCCACAGGATTGATGGCGATCGCGTACGGCGAGATACGCGTACTCGCCGTACGAGTGGAGAAGCCGGCTGGTGGGCCACCGCGACGAGGTGGCCTCTCCGGCGGGTCAGCAGCCCGCAGTGCCCTCGTCGCGGCAACGCGCTACGAGAATGAGGGCTACGAAGAGGCGGGCGGTCATGGTGGACGCGACGTTACGGGACGGTAACAACGAGCGTCAACCGTTTTCCCGATTCCGAGCGGGCACGCGTCCGGATAGCGGGACGCGCACCGTGTCGTGAGAGATTGTGGAGTTGTGAGCGCACCCACAGAGCTGCCCGAGATCGTCGAGCGGGCCTTCGCCGTCTCCCGGCGGTCCGGGTACGTCTCCTTCTGCCGCAACGAGACTGGGCGCCTGCTGGCGGCCCTGGCCGCCACCCGCGAGGGGACGATGGCCGAGTTCGGCACGGGGTGCGGCGTCGGCACCGCATGGCTGCGCTCCGGCGTCCTGCACGACAAGGCGCGGATCGTGACCGCCGAGCTCAACCCGGCGCTGGCCAGCGGCGCGGCGGAGATCTTCACCGATGACCCGCTGGTCGACGTCGTCTCGGCCGACTGGGCCACGCTGACAGATCAGGGCCCGTTCTCGCTGCTCTTCCTCGACGCGGACGCCCCGGCCCAGCTGGGCCTCGACAAGATCGCCGACCTCGTCGAGTGCGGTGGCCTCGTGGTCGTCGACGACCTCACGCCCAGCGAGTCCTGGCCGCCGACGGTGCACGGCCGGGTCGACCGCGTGCGCGAACAGTGGCTGACCGACGAGCGGTTCACCACCGCCGAGGTGATGGTGGCCGCCGACACGGCTGCGCTGATCGCCACACGCCGCTGACGCGGCCGCCGCACCGCCCCCGTCAACCGCCCGTCAGTGGCCCCCGCAGGTGCCGCGGGGGCGAGCCCGCTCGACCAGATCGAGCGAGCCCGTCGTGATGTCCGCCCACACGGTGCGACGGCCACGACCCATGGCGGGCGTGAGCTGGGCGCCACGACCGCACGAGACGCGGACCGGTCGGCCACCCGAGAGCGGCAGCTGCCACAGGTGCAGTCCGTTCATCGTCGAGTAGGTCACCGCGGTGTCGTTGGCCGCGATGTCGCCGAGCGCCGGAGCCTTCGGAGAGGTCTCGGCCACCAGCGTGCGCAACCCGGTGCCGTCGCGGCCGACGCGCATGATCGCTGAGCGCCCGACGTCCTTGCGTGCGTCGGCCTGGAACACGACGGCCCGTCGGGTCACCACCGGCGCCGAGAGCATCGCCTTCGCTGCGTACAGCACGCGGCTGTGCCGCGTGGAGACGTTATAGGCCATCAGCCGCTGCCAGGTGCGCCCGTACGGGTCGCGGGTCGGCCGATCGACATAGACGACCTGGTTGCCGCGGACGGTGGCGAGCGTGGCGGCGCGACCTCGAGGCGACGTCACGCGGATGACCGGGCGGCTGCCGCGCTTGACGAACACGAAGTCGTGCTGGCCGTCGCTGGCCCACCAGGTCACCGTCGTACCGCTCACGGCGGTGCGCCAGACTGCCCACGTGTACGGCACCCGGGCAACGGTGCGCACCGCTCCCCCGGCAAGTCGTCGCAGTTGGATCAGTTGCGGGCGGCCCGCACGGGCGGGCATGGCGCTCCATGCGGCACTCGTGCCGTCGGTCGACGGGGTGTCGTAGGCCATCGAGGTGCTCGGGGAGATCAGGTGCGACCGCCCGGGCTGATCCAGGCGGCCGGCGTACACCTTCGGCATGGTGTCACCGGTCGGCTTGCCGTCGATGACGACGAACCTGTTGCCAGCGGCCGCGAGGGTCCCGAAGGTCATCCCGGTGCGCAGCGCGGTGGTGTCGACTCCGAGGTCGCGCCGTTCCCAGCCGGGGCTGATCCCGCGTCGGGTGAACTCGTTGCGGATCTTCGCGATCTTGGCCTTGCTCACGCCGAGCCGAGCGGCCGCGTCGAGGGTGGCGGCGCGCACGTCGCTGAAGTCGGAGGAGGGGGTGAGGTACTGGGTCAGCACCGCGTAGACCAGCTTCGCGCTCTGCGTCTCCCCCAGGATGCGCCGGGAGGCCCACAGGGCGCCGGAGACGATCGTGGAGTTCTGGTGGACTCCGCCGTTGTCGGCGCCCGAGGTGTCGAAATTCTTCGTCGTGTTGAGGGCCCCGAGATTGCGGGTCGCGCACTTGACCGGCGACTTGTGCAGGCAGAGGTCCTCGCCCAGCAACGGGCCGGCCGTGCTGTTGTCGGCGATGCCGAGGGTGCGGTTCTCGATGGAGTTGCCGAAGTAGTCCGCGAGCCCCTCGTTGATCGCGCCCGGCTGGCCGAACGGCAGCAGGTTGGCAGTGTGCTCGACGACCCCGTGCGTCATCTCATGACCCACGACGTCCAGAGCCGCCGCGAACGGCTTGAAGCCGTCGCCGCTTGCTCCATAGACCATGACCCGTCCGTTCCAGAAGGCATTCGGGAAGGGGCCGCCGTGCTCGGTGACGCCGACGATGGAGCGGATGGCGCCGCCGCGGCCGTCGAGCGAATTCCGACCCAGGACCGTGCGGTAGTAGTCGTAGACCTTCGCCGCGCCCCACTGCGCGTCGATGGCGCCCGTCTTGTTCACCGACGCAGGGACGGGGACGGTGCCGCTGGAGGCCAGATCGAGCCCGGCCGCCCCTCCGCCGTCCTCATAGGGCTCCGCGTCGGCCCGAGCGGCGTCGTAGGTCTCGATCCGCGCTCCGCGGGTGGTGTCTCGGAACACGTAGGCGTCGTGACCGCCCTTCGTGGTCTGCTGCAGATCCAGCGGCATCGTGTCCGCGTGGAAGCCGTGCCCAGTCGTGCTCACCGGCGTATCGAGACTCAGGGAGTCGTAGCCGAGCAGCGGCGTGGTGGAGTCCGCGCTTACGAAGAGCTCGCGCCTCACCGGCGAGCCCGTCACCGCGTCGACGCCGGTGACGGTGACCTGTCGGGTGAGGACACCGCCGGCCGCACCGCCCTTCGGACCGACGGGCCCGAGGGGAAGCACCACCTGGCCATCGGCGCGCAACTGCGCCGAGAGGACCGTCCTCCCGGTGGCGTGTCTCGCCACCTCCACCGCCCGCTGCGCGCTCACGGGACGGAAGGCAACCTTCAGCCCGGGGTAGAAGGCGCCGCTCGTGCCGGTGACGGCGGTGCCGGATCCGTGATCGCGCGACCGCACGACGTACTGGGCGCCCAGCACCCTGATGCCGTGGTAGAGCTGGTTGAACCTGGTGACGGTAGTGCCTTCGGTGACGACCGTGCCGGCCGACCCTAGGTCGTCCGGCTGCGCCTGATAGCGATCCGGGTGCCGGACCAGGAAGCGCCGCGCCGCGATCGAAGGATCGTCCGCATCCAGCCGAACGGGCGCGCCTGTCCAGAAGGCGTCGAGACCCGCCGGGACCTGGGGTTGGAGACCCCCGTCGGCGCCCGCGGCGGCAACCGGGACAACCTCGGCTGGGACATCAGCGGCGACCTCAGCGACGGGATCGGTGTCGGGACCCGATGCGGGATCGGCGCTCCCCGGCGCTGCGGCGAGAGGGAGTGCGGCGGCGGCGATCGACAGGACCGAGAGCGCGCGAACATGGCGAGGGCGGGCGGGCGTTTTCACGCGCGCTATCGTGCCTGGCCCGAGGCCCGTCGGGCTTGGCCCCGGAGGCCAGAATTGGCCCGCCCGATTGACTCCCCAGCCCCATCGACGGTCCGTCAGGCGAACAGCGCCTCGCCGATGTAGTGCTCCTGCTCGGGCGTCGGAGGTACGGCGAAGATGCCCGAGCCGATGTGCGCGATGTGCGAGGTCGCCCCGATCACCGGCTGACGATGGTCGAGGAGTCCCAGATCTCGATGTCCATCCGGATGTTGCGGGTGCCGTCCTTGAAGCCCATCAGGTTGCGCGGCGTGTCTGCCCCTTGCCCGCCGACGCACGGCCGAAGCCGAGCACCGTCCAGCGCGTCGTGACCGTGCCTCGCCCGATCCGAGCCAGGTCGCCTCCGATCAGTGGGCTGGGTGGCCGCTCGGTTCGCTCGAGCCGTCGTGCCGCGCGTCGGCCCAGGCCTTCTCCAGCACCTGGGCGAAGAGCTCGACCGGCTGTGCGCCGGAGACGCCGTACCGCTGGTCGACGACGTAGAAGGGCACACCTGTCGCGCCGTACGCCGCGGCCTGGCGGACGTCGGCGTCGACCTCGTCGGCGAACTCCGTCGAGGCCAGCACCTCATCGACCCGTACGGCGTCCAGGCCGGCCTCGAGCGCGATGCGACGAAGCTCCTCATGGTCGGCGAGGTTGCGTGCCTCACCGAAGTACGCGTGCAGGAGGGCCTCCTTGAGAGCCTCCTGGCGGCCGCTGCGCGCGGCGAGGTGGAGCAGTCGGTGCGCGTCGAGGGTGTTGAGGTGCAGCGACTGCTCGTGCTGCCATTCCATGCCCTCCGCGGCGGCCAGCGCGATGACCTGGCTCTGTGCCTGCGCTGCCTCGGCCGGGCTCATCCCGTACTTGCGCGACAGCATCTGCGTCGCCGTCTCGGTCGGCCGGGCGGGCGCCGACGGGTCGAGCTGGAATGAGTGCCACACGACCTCGACCTCATCGCGGTGAGGGAACGCATCGAGAGCCTTCTCGAATCGGCGCTTGCCCACGTAGCACCAGGGGCAGACCACGTCGGACCAGATGTCGATACGCATGACCTCGACAACGACCGGCAACCGGTGACCATTCCCCCTAAGGGCCTCCGGAGGTGACGCAGGTGCACGAGGAGAGGCTGCAGGAGCGACTCGACACAGCCCTGCGTACCGGCAGGTTCGCTGAGATCCTCCAGCTGGCCATCCTGCGCTCGACCTGGACCCTCGAGCGCATCTCGACCAGGCTGAACGGCCGCGGCCACCCCATCAGCCCGACCACGCTGAGCAACTGGCAACGCGGAGACACGGCGCCGGTGCGCGCCGTCTCGCTCGCCGCCCTGGCCGACCTGGAGGAGCTGCTGCGCCTGCCTCGCGGGGCGCTGCGGATGGCGGCGCTCTCGGGGCGCCGCCGTACTGCGCCCGCGGTGGGATCGGAACGGTTGGTGACCGTCCCGTCGGCGATCGACCGGCTGCGGCAGCGGGTCGGGCCGGAGCACTTCGGCGGCTACCGCATCCAGCACGTGCACGAGACGCACATCATCGGCCCCGACGGGCTGCCGACCCGGCACGAGACGCGGCAGGTGCTGACCGCCATCCGTGACGGCTTGGACGCCTACTACCACGTCTTCCTGACCGGCGACGGCACCGGCAGCATCGATGACAAGGTGCGCGTGGAAGCGATGAGCGGGTGCGTGGCCGGGCGCGTCGTCCGCGAGTCGCCGGACGTCGTCTGCGTGCCCCTCCACTTCGGCATCAGCCTGCACCCCGGTGAGAGTCACCTCTTCGAGTACGCCACGGAGCTGGGCTACCCGCGCAACCCGCCGCCCCCCGAGCTGCGTCGCGGCGTACGGACTCCGTTGGAGCAGCTGGTCCTGCGAGTCGTCTTCCATCCCGAGCGCCGGCCCGCCCGCGTGGAGGCCTGCCACTGGCCCGACCCGCGCGGCGAGCCCGAGGTGGCGGCGGAGCTACGACTCGACAGCGCCCTCACCGTGGACCACCTGGTCAACCAGCCGAGACCGGGCGTCTACGGCATCCGATGGACCTGGCCGCGGTAGCCGCCGGGGCGTAGCGTCAGCGACATGGCACTCAGCGACGAGAAGTGCATCGCCCTCACGACGTACCGCAAGACGGGCACGCCCGTCACCGCCCCGGTGTGGGTCGTCCCGGTCAGCGACGGGAGGATCGGTTTCTACACCGCGATGGGCAGCGGCAAGACCAAGCGTCTGGCCCATTCCCCGGCGGTGCAGGTGCAGCCCTGCAGCTATCGCGGCACGGTCAAGCCCGGCAGTACGCCGGTGGGCGGCACGGCCGAGATCATCCGCTCCGGGCCACTCTTCGACGAGGTGCAGGCCTCGATCAAGAAGAAGTACGGCTTCCTCGCGACCGTCGCCAAGGCCATGGGCTCGCGCCAGCTGCGCCGCCAGGGCCTCCAGTACGCCGACAGCGTCGTGCTGGTCGACCTGCGCCGAGACGTCACCCCGTGACACCCGAGACGTCAGTTGGTGACAGCCGAAAGGTCACTGCGTGACAGGCGAGACGTCACCCCGTGACAGCCGAGACGTCACTCCGTGACATCGCCATGCCCCAGGAGAAGACAAGCACCCCCGACGTACGGCGGGGGTGCTGTCAGGAGGTGACTCCTCGTGTGTCACCAGGTGACGCTTGGGCTGTCACCAAGTGACGTCTCGGCTGTCACGGGGTGACGTCTCGGCTGTCACTAACTGACGTCTCGGCCGGCCGGCCGGGGTCAGCGCGCGGCGGAGCCTTCGGTGTAGTCCGAGTCGCTCTGCTTCCACGCGAAGTGGGCGCGGAGCGCCTTGCCGGTGACCTCGATGGAGTGCTGGGCCTCCTCCTCGCGGAGCTTGTGGAACTCCGGCGCACCGGCGTCCTGGTCGGCGATGAACCGGCTGGCGAAGGCACCGCTCTGGATGTCGGCGAGGATCTCGCGCATCGACTCCTTCACCGCGTCGGTCACGACGCGCGGGCCGGAGACGTAGTCGCCGTACTCGGCGGTGTCGGAGACCGACCAGCGCTGCTTGGCGATGCCGCCCTCCCACATCAGGTCGACGATCAGCTTCAGCTCGTGGAGCACCTCGAAGTAGGCGATCTCCGGCTGGTAGCCGGCGGCGGTCAGGGTCTCGAAGCCGGCCTGCACCAGGTGGGAGACGCCACCGCAGAGGACGGCCTGCTCGCCGAAGAGGTCGGTCTCGGTCTCCTCGGTGAAGGTCGTCTTGATGACCCCGGCGCGGGTGCCTCCGATCGCCTTCGCGTAGGACTTCGCGAGGTCCCAGGCCTGGCCGGAGGCGTCCTGCTCGACCGCGATGATGTCCGGGATGCCGCGGCCGGCGACGTACTCACGACGCACGGTGTGGCCGGGCGCCTTCGGGGCGACCAGGACGACGTCGACACCCGCCGGGGGCTGGATGTAGCCGAAGCGGATGTTGAAGCCGTGGCCGAAGACGAGCGTCTTGCCGGGGGTGACGTGCTCGGCGAGCTCGCCGTTGTAGAGACCGCGCTGGTGCTGGTCGGGAGCAAGGATGACGACCACGTCGGCCTCGGCGGCGGCCTCGGCCGGCGTCAGGACGCGGAAGCCCTCGTCCTCGGCCTTCGGGGCCGACTTCGAGCCCGGCTGCAGGCCGATGCGGACATCGACGCCGGAGTCGCGAAGGTTGAGCGCGTGGGCGTGACCCTGGCTGCCGTAGCCGATCACGGCCACCTTCTTGGCCTGGATCAGGCTCAGGTCGGCGTCGTCGTCGTAGTAGATCTCAGCCACGGGGGCTTCTCCTTCTGGGTTGGTTGGCGCGGGCCTGGTTTCTCGCCACGCTCGCGCCGGGTGACATCTTCGGGGTGCCGCGGTGTGATCAGACCGCGGCGGGCGGGGCGGGAACGGAGACCGGGCGCAGCGAGCGCTCCGAGATCGACCGCGGGCCGCGGCCGATGGCGACCAGGCCCGACTGCACCAGCTCTCGTACGCCGAACGGCTCGAGGACCCGCAGGAAGTCGGCGAGCCGGTCGGCGTTGTCGATGATCTGCACCGTGATCGCGTCGGGCCACACGTCGACCGTGGTCGCGCCGAAGAGCTGCACGATGTCGAGCACCTGGTGGCGGGTGTCGATGCTGGCCCCCACCTTGACCAGCATCAGCTCGCGCTGGACGCTTGCCGTGGGCTCGAGCTCGACGATCTTGATGACCTCGACGAGCTTGTTGAGCTGCTTGGTGACCTGCTCGAGCGGGCTGTCCTCGACGTTCACGACGATCGTCATGCGCGAGACGTCCCGGTGCTCGGTCGGCCCCACCGCGAGGCTCTCGATGTTGAAGCTGCGGCGGCTGAAGAGCCCGGCGATGCGCGCGAGGACGCCCGGCTTGTCCTCGACCAGCACGCTCAGGGTGTGGCGCATGCTCACAGGTCGTCCTCCTCGAACTTCGGCGCGAGGTCGCGCGCGTACTGGATCTCGTCGTTGCTGGCACCGGCGGCGACCATCGGCCAGACCATCGCGTCCTTGTGGACCCGGAAGTCGACCACGACCGGCACGTCGGTGATCTCCATGGCCTTCTCGATGGTGGCGTCGACGTCGTCGGGGCTCTCGCAGGCCAGACCCACGCAGCCGTAGGCGTCGGCGAGCTTGACGAAGTCGGGGATCCGCACGGGACCGCCGTGGCGCTGCAGGTTCGTGTTGGAGTAGCGCTCGTTGTAGAAGAGCGTCTGCCACTGGCGGACCATGCCGAGATTGTCGTTGTTGATGATGGCGACCTTGATCGGGATGCCCTCGATGGCGCAGGTGGCCAGCTCCTGGTTGGTCATCTGGAAGCAGCCGTCACCGTCGATCGCCCAGACGGTGGCGTCGGGGCGGCCGACCTGAGCCCCCATCGCGGCCGGCACGGAGAAGCCCATGGTGCCCAGACCACCGGAGTTGAGCCAGGTCATCGGCTTCTCATAGCCGATGAACTGGGCGGCCCACATCTGGTGCTGCCCCACCCCGGAGGTGAAGATCGTGTCGCTGCCGGCGATCTGGCCCAGGCGCTCGATGACGTACTGCGGGGCCAGGCCCTGGGCCGGCTTGTCGTAGCCCAGCGGGTAGCGCAGCTTCATGCCGGCCACGAACGCGATCCATGCCTCGTAGTCACCCTCGCGACCCGCGGCGCGCTCCTGTTCCAGCACCGCCAGCAGGTCGACCAGGACCTCGCGCACGTCGCCCACGATCGGCACGTCGGCGTGCCGGTTCTTGCCGATCTCGGCGGGGTCGATGTCGGCGTGGATCACCAGCGCGTGCGGAGCGAAGCTGTCGAGGCGGCCGGTGACCCGGTCGTCGAAGCGGGCGCCGAGGCTGACGATCAGGTCGGACTTCTGCAGGCCCGCCACCGCGGCGACGGTGCCATGCATCCCCGGCATGCCGAGATGCTGCGGGTGGCTGTCGGGGAACGCCCCGCGCGCCATCAGGGTCGTGACGACCGGGATGCCGGTGTACTCGGCGAGCCTGCGCAGCTCGGCGCTGGCGCCACTGCGGATCGTGCCGCCGCCGACGTACAGGACGGGGCGCTTGGCCTCGAGGATCAGCCGGGCGGCCTCGCGGATCTGCTTGGCATGCGGTTTGGTCACCGGCCGGTAGCCGGGCAGGTGCAGCTCAGTCGGCCACGTGAACGACGTCGTCGCCTGCAGTGCCGACTTGGTGACGTCGACGAGCACCGGACCGGGCCGGCCGGTGGAGGCGATGTGGAACGCCTCGGCGATCCGGGCCGGGATCTCGCGCGCGTCGGTGATGAGGAAGCTGTGCTTGGTGATCGGCATCGTGATGCCGCGGATGTCGGCTTCCTGGAAGGCGTCGGTGCCGATCAGGTCCGCGCCGACCTGGCCCGTGATCGCCACGACGGGCACCGAGTCCATGTGCGCGTCGGCCAGCGGGGTCACCAGGTTGGTGGCGCCGGGACCCGAGGTCGCCATGCAGACGCCGACCTTGCCGGTCGCGGCGGCGTACCCCTGGGCGGCGTGGCCAGCGCCCTGCTCGTGGCGTACGAGGATGTGGCGGATCTTGGAGTCCATGAGCGGGTCGTACGCCGGAAGGATGGCGCCGCCCGGAATGCCGAAGACGCTCTCGGCTCCGGCCGCTTCAAGCGACTTGACCAGGCTCTGTGCGCCCGTGATCTCGCCCATGTCGGTGATGTCCTTCGTTACTCGAGTGCTGCGGGGTGCCGTACAAGAAAAAACCCCCCGGGCCCGTAGGCATCGGAGGGAGACGCGTCAGCGGACCGAGGTCAGCGGGCGCGTCGCGTGCGTACAAGAATGCTGTGCAGCATGGGAGTCACGGTAACGGCCTCTGTCCGCCGCTGTCACCGGGCTCCCCGGCTTGTCTCGGATGGCGAGACGTTTATCCCAAGATGTGGCCTCGCGCCGGGCCTGGCACGACCTAGCGGCCCGCCATCGAGGTGACGCACGCCCTGTTGCCCTGCGGGTCGGCCAGCACCCAGAACGAGGGCGCCTCCTGGTCGTTGACGAGCACGCCGCCCGCGGCCAGCGCAGCGTCGACACGCGCACGGGCCTGGTCGATCGGCACGCAGATGTCGAGGTGCCAGCGCTGGCGCGGGGGCTCGTGGCGGTCGGTCTCCTGGAACCACACACTCGGATGCATGCCCGCCGCGTCGAAGATCTCGTCATCGACCGCCGGATCGGCGTAGCCGAGGATCGCCCTCCAGAACGGCATGATCTCCGCAGCGTCCCAGGTGTCCAGCCCGAGCTCGACCAGCTGCACGCGGGCGGGCACGGGCCGTACGCCGGCCTGCATCGCGAGCGCGGTGATCCGCGCCGCGAGGCGCAGGTCGCGCTGCGTCACGCCGCGCACGTCGTGGCTGGCCAGCCGCACATCGACACGGCCCCATCCGAACCGCAGGTCGGGATGGTGGTCGGCCTCGGCGGCCGCGACGCTGATCGCGTTGACCAGCGCCAGAGCCGTGTCGTAGTCACCGGTGTCGTAGCTGGCGAGCAGGAAACCCGTGACCTGGCGGAAGTCGGTCGCGAGCGCCGAGCTGATCTCGGGGACGCTCAGCTTGCGGCGGTCGTCCTCGGGGATGGTCATGGCAGCACCTCCTGCCCGATCTCGCCGGGATTCCACGCGATCTCCCACCGCACGCCGTCGGGATCGGCGAAGTAGCCGGTGTAACCACCCCAGACCCGCTCCGCGCCGTCGGTGACCGGACCGGCTGCCAGCTCGCGCGCTCGCGCGAGGATCGTGTCCACCTGGTGGCGGTCGACCACGTTGTGCGCCAACGCGACCGGCGGCACGCCGACACCATCGCCGGCGATCGGGCCCACCTCGGCCTCGAAGGCGCTGCGATCCCACAGGCTGAGGACCACGAGCGCACCGACCTTGATCATGAGGACCTCACCCTCGACGTACATGCTGGGCTTCCAGCCGAGGCCGTCGCAGTAGAACGCCTTGCTCGCCTCGACGTCGCGCACGGCGAGCGTGACGAAGCTGATCCGTTGCTCCATGCCCACCACCATGCCACCGATCGCGGACAGGCGCAGGCCGCTAGCCGAGGAGGACCGGAGTGATGTCGGTGCGGGCGAAGTCGTTGCCCTTGAACAGCAGCGCGTCGCGCTCGGCGGTCGCGACGGCGTAGACGAGACAGTCGCCGAAATTGAGCCCGGCGCGATGGCCGCTGTCGCGGCCGTAGCGTGAGAACGCCTGCCGGGCCAGGACCGCATGGTGCGCAGTGAAAGAGACGATCTCGGCATCTAGGTGCTGCAGCAGGCGGTCGAGCTCCCACCCACCATCGGGCAGTCTTGAGGCGACCATCCCCGTCTCGACCACGGCCGGCGCAGGGACCTTGGGCGCCGGGTCGGCGAGCATTGCCCGCAGGTAGGCCTCGCCGTCATCCTCGGAGGCGAGCACCGCGATGAGCGCGGAGGAATCGATGATCACCGGGGCACCCCGTGCTCGTCGTACATCTCGTCCTGGGCGTCCCGAACATCCTGACGATGCGCGTCGGTGATGGTCGCCTGGTGTTGTGCGTACCACTCGAGCGCTCTGTCACGACGCGACGCCTGCCCGGCGCGATGCTCGGCGATGAGCCGCTCCAGCGCCTGCTCGATCGCGCCGGTCTGGGTGGTGCCGGTGAGCTCGGCCGCCTCGCGCGCGAGGGCGTGCACACGCTCGTTCTTGATGTTGAGACTCATCCATCCACCTTTCTACCCCGGAGTGGCACCAATCTACCCCGGTCGCGCCACCTGAGCGGCGAGCTTGGCCGGTGCCTGCAGGCAGTAGGAGTCGGTGAGCAGCTCGCCGAGCTCCTCCCAGTCGGTGGCGCCGTCGAGGATCAGCCCGACGACATTGCCGCCCCAGGACGCCTTGAAGTAAGGAGCACCCAGGTGCGCGAAGGCCATCACCTCGGCCGGCTCGGCGCGGAAGGTGATGCGGAAGCGCTGGTCCTCGCCGCCGAAGACATGGGCGACAGTGGCCGCACCGACGCGCCAGCGCACGCCCGTCCACGCATCCTCCTCGCGACACTGCGGGAAAGCAACCATCAGTCGGCCAAGGCGCGCCACCAGCTCTCGCGGGACATCGGGACGCTCGGGCATGCTCGCAATCTGCCACAGCCCACCGACAATCGTGCCGCTCGGGGCAGCTCAGCGCAGCTCGGCCGTCAGAGCGCTCAGCGAGGTCACCTGGTCGCCGTTGTCGTCGAAGTTCGCAGGGTCCAGCCACTGCTCGTGCGCCGCGCCTACGGCCGGCCACTCGGCGTCGGTGAGCGAGAACCAGTCGGTGTCGCGGTTGCGTCCCTTGACGATCATGTGCTGGCGGAACCGGCCCTCGTAGACCAGGCCGAGCCGCGCTGCCGCGCGTCGCGAGGGCTCGTTGAGCCCGTCGCACTTCCACTCGAAGCGCCGGTAGCCGAGCACCTCGAACGCGTGCCGCATCAGCAGGTGCAGGGCCTCGGTCGCCGCCCGGGTCCGCTGCAGCCGCTTGCCCAGCATCACGCCGCCCACCTCGATCGACCCGGCGCCCCGGTCCACCCGCATGTACGACGCGAAGCCGGCGGCCAGGTCGACCGACTCATCCTCGGCGGGCACGAACGCGAAGGTCGTGGCCTCCACCCCCTCGCGCGTGAGCGTGACGTCGACCAGCTCTGCCATCGCCTCCGCGGAGCTCGGCATCGGGGTCGGACGGTAGGTCCACAGGTCCTCGTCGAGCGGCCCGCAGGTGGCGTGGAAGAGCGGTCCGGCGTGAGCGGGAGTCAGCGGCTCGACGCGGACGTAGCGACCCTCCAGCGTCACCGGCCCCGGCCACGCGCGCGGTTCCCAACCCTCGACAAGGTCTCCCACGGGCTGGCCGTGGGAGTTGGTCTGCGGCACGTGCCGATCCGCCCGGCTCACTCCGGGACGCGTCGATAGGCGCCGTCGGAGGCGGAGGTCGCCATCGACGCGTACGCGCGCAGGGCCGCCGAGACCGATCGCTGGCGGTCGGCGGGCGTGTAGGGCCGATCGCGCTTCTCCTGGGCCGCTCGCCGCTCGTCGAGCACCAGGTCGTCGACCTCGAGCTCGATCGACCGGTTCGGGATGTCGATGGCGATCGGGTCGCCGTCCTCGACCAGGGCGATCAGGCCACCGCCGGCCGCCTCCGGTGAGATGTGACCGATCGAGAGGCCCGACGTACCGCCGGAGAAGCGGCCGTCGGTGATCAACGCACACTTCTGGCCCAGGCCTCGGCCCTTGAGGAAGGACGTCGGGTAGAGCATCTCCTGCATACCGGGGCCGCCCTTGGGGCCCTCGTAGCGGATGACGACGACGTCTCCGGCCTCGATCTGACCGCCGAGGATGCCCTCGACCGCGGCGTCCTGGGACTCGAAGACCTTCGCGGTGCCTCGGAAGGTCCAGACCTCCTCGGGCACACCGGCCGTCTTCACCACGCAGCCCTCCGGAGCCAGGTTGCCCTTGAGGATCGCCAGACCGCCGTCCTTGGTGTAGGCGTTCTCCGCGTCGCGGATGCACCCCTGCGCGGCGTCGGTGTCGAGGGAGGACCAGACGTTCTCGGTCGAGAACGCCTGCGTCGTACGCACGCCGCCAGGCGCCGCAAGGAACAGCTCCAGCGCGGTCTCGGAGGCCTTGCCACCGCGGACGTCCCACTCGTCGAGCCAGCCCTGCAGATCGGCGGAGTGGACGGCGTGGACGTCCGTGTTGAGCATCCCCGCGCGGTTGAGCTCGCCCAGGATGGCCGGAATGCCGCCCGCCCGGTGGACGTCCTCCATGTGGTACTTCGGGGTGTTCGGCGCGACCTTCGACAGACACGGCACCCGGCGCGAGACGGCGTCGATGTCGTCGACGGAGAACGTCATCTCCGCCTCACGTGCGGCGGCGAGCAGGTGCAGCACGGTGTTGGTCGAGCCACCCATCGCCACGTCGAGCGCGAAGGCGTTCTCGAAGGCGGCGTGGGTGGCGATGTTGCGCGGCAGCACCGAGGTGTCGTCCTGCTCGTAGTAGCGCGTGGCCAGGTCGACGACGAGCCGGCCGGCCTCCTCGAAGAGCGCGCGCCGCTTGGCGTGGGTGGCGAGGGTGGAGCCGTTGCCCGGCAGGGAGAGCCCGATCGCCTCGGTGAGGCAGTTCATCGAGTTGGCGGTGAACATGCCCGAGCACGAGCCGCAGGTCGGGCAGGCCGAGCGCTCGATGGTGTCGAGCTGCTCGTCGGTGACGGCATCGTTGGCGGAGGCGATCATCGCGTCGATCAGGTCGAGCTTCGGGTGGACGACGCCCTCGATGGCCTGGGTCTTGCCGGCCTCCATCGGGCCGCCGGAGACGAAGACGACCGGGATGTTCAGCCGCAGGGCCGCCATCAGCATGCCGGGGGTGATCTTGTCACAGTTGGAGATGCAGACCAGCGCGTCGGCACAGTGGGCGTTGACCATGTACTCGACGGCGTCAGCGATCAGCTCGCGACTGGGCAGCGAGTAGAGCATCCCGCCGTGGCCCATCGCGATGCCGTCGTCGACGGCGATGGTGTTGAACTCCTTCGCCACCCCGCCCGCCGCGGCGACCTGCTCGGCGACGATCTTGCCGAGATCGCGGAGGTGGACGTGCCCGGGCACGAACTCGGTGAACGAGTTGGCGATCGCGACGATCGGCTTCCCGAAGTCGGAGTCCGTCATGCCGGTGGCGCGCCACAGGGCGCGCGCGCCGGCCATGTTGCGGCCGGAGGTCGAGGTCGCGGAGCGGAGAGTCGGCATACCAAAAGGCTACGCCCGATGCCCGTCCCCACCGGCCGCTTCCCCATCCCGTGGACGCCGCCGACACGTCATCGCGGTGACGCCGGGGTGACGAACGAGGTGACGAACGAGGTCGGACGGCGTGGGACTATGGACGCGCGCCGACGATGGCGGGAGCCTTGGTCCGTGGACTCCGCGACCTGGGAGAGCTATCGCGCCGTGCTGTTCGACCTGGACGGCGTGGTGACGCCGACCGCCGTCGTACACATGCGAGCGTGGTCGGAGATGTTCAACGCCTACCTGCGCGAGCACGCGGCGGACCAACAGCCCTACACCGACCGCGACTACTACGACTACGTGGACGGCAAGCCGCGCTACGACGGGGTGCGGGACTTCCTCGCCTCGCGTGGCATCACGCTTCCGGAGGGCACCAGCGAGGATCCGCCCACCGCGGAGACCGTCCGCGGCCTGGGCAACCGGAAGAACGACGCCTTCAACGAGGTGCTGGCACGTGACGGCGTGGAGGCGTACCCAGGGTCCGTCGCCTTCATCGAACACCTGCGCGAGGTCGGGATGCCGCTCGCGGTGGTCTCCTCCTCGGCCAACGCGCCGGCAGTGCTGGAGGCCGCGGGGTTGCTCGACCGGTTCCAGACGGTCGTGAGTGGCACGGTCGCCGAGGAGCATCACCTGGCCGGCAAGCCCGCCCCCGCCACCTTCCTGTACGCCGCGCAGGTGCTCGGCGCACGCCCGCAGGAGGCGGTCGTGCTCGAGGATGCCGTCTCCGGAGTGCGAGCCGGGGCCGCCGGCGGGTTCGGCCTCGTCGTGGGGGTCGATCGTGGGGTCGGCCACGATGCGCTCCGGGCCGCCGGAGCGGGGCTGGTCGTCGGCGACCTCGCCGAGCTCGTCCCTCAACCGAAGGACGCCGCATGAGGACCAACGTCGGCCCCGACCCCCTGGACCGGGGCAGGTTCCCCGCCGATCCGTGGCGGCTTGTCGAGACCAGCTACAACCCCGACGACCTCGGCCTGACCGAGACCCTGTTCACCGTCGCCAACGGCTACCTGGGCATGCGCGGCAACGCCGAGGAGGGCCGCCCGGCGTACGCGAACGGCACGTTCGTCAACGGCTTCCACGAGACCTGGCCCATCCGGCACGCCGAGTCGGCGTTCGGCTTCGCCCGGACCGGCCAGACGATCGTCAACGTCCCGGACGCCAAGGTCACCAAGATCTACGTCGACGATGAACCGCTCACGTTCGGCACCGCCGACCTCGAGGCCTACGAGCGCTACATCGACTTCCGTGACGGCGTACTGCACCGCAATCTCATCTGGCGCACGCCGTCGGGCAAGCGAGTCCGGATCGAGTCGACCCGGATGGTCTCGATGACCCAGCGTCACCTCGCGCTGATGACACTGGAGATCACCATGCTGACCGGGAGCGCGCCGGTGGTCGTCTCCTCCCAGCTGATCAACCGGCAGGACGGCCGCGACGAGTACCACGACGGCGCTCCGTCGCTCGGCGACCAGGTCGATCCGCGCAAGGCGGCCATCTTCGAGCAACGGGTGCTCGAGCCGAAGCTGTCCTACGCCGGCGACGAGCACCGCCTGATGCTCGGATACCGCTGCGCGCACTCCGGCATGACGATCGCGGTCGCCGCGGACCACCACATCCACACCGGCGACACCTCCGAGACCATCGTGCGGGCCGAGGACGACCTGGCGAAGGTCGTCTTCCGCGTCGACGCCACCGAGGGCACGCCGCTGCGGATCGAGAAGACGGTCACCTACCACACCTCCCGCAGGGTCTCGGTGCGCGAGCTCTCCGACCGGTGCGACCGGACCCTGGACCGGGCCGCCCGCCAGGGGGTGCCCCGCCAGGTGGAGGAGCAGCGCGCCTGGTTCGCCGACTTCTGGGAGAACTCCGACGTCGAGATCGGCGAGCCCGAGCCCGAGTACGACGGCCACGCCCGCGCGGTCCAGGAGCAGTGCGCGCTGCAGCAGGCGATCCGGTTCAACCTCTTCACCGTCGCCCAGGCGACGGCCCGCTCCGACGGCCTCGGCATCCCCGCCAAGGGCGTCACCGGCACCGGCTACGAGGGCCACTACTTCTGGGACACCGAGATCTACGTCGTACCGCTGCTGGCCTACACCCAGCCGGCGATCGCCCGCAACGTCCTCCACTTCCGCTCGGTCATGCTGCCGAAGGCGCGCGAGCGTGCCCGGGAGATGGCGCAGAAGGGGGCACTCTTCCCCTGGCGCACCATCAGCGGCGAGGAGGCCTCGGCGTACTACGCCGCCGGCACCGCCCAGGTGCACATCGACGCCGACATCAGCTTCGCCCTGATGAAGTACGTCCACGCGACCGGCGATCTCGGGTTCTTGGTCCGCGAGGGCATCGACATCCTGGTGGAGACCGCTCGGATGTGGGTCGACCTCGGCTTCTGGCGCCACAACGGCACGCCGAGCTTCCACATCCACGGCGTCACGGGGCCCGACGAGTACACCACCGTGGTCAACAACAACCTGTTCACGAACGTGATGGCCCGCTACAACCTCGAGGAGGCGGCAGGCGCACTCGACACCATCAAGAAGGCCTACCCCGAGGAGTACCCGCGCGTCGTCGCACGCCTCGGCCTGGAGGACGACGAGGCCGCCGAGTGGGCCCGCTGCGCCGAGGGCATGCATATCCCCTACGACGACCACCTCGGGATCCATCCGCAGGATGACTTCTTCCTCGACCGGGAGGTCTGGGACCTGCCGAACACTCCGATGTCGGTGCGGCCGCTGATGCTGCACTACCACCCGCTGGTGATCTACCGGTTCCAGGTGCTCAAGCAGGCCGACGTGGTGCTCGCTCTCCTGCTGCAGGGCGATCGGTTCACGCTCGAGGACAAGCGCAAGGACTTCGAGTACTACGACCCGATCACCACGGGCGACTCGACGCTGTCCGCGATCGTGCAGTCGATCGTGGCCTCGGAGGTCGGCTATCACGAGATGGCGCTGCGCTACTTCTACGACGCCCTCTACGTCGACCTCGGCAACCTGCACGGCAACACCGTCGACGGCATGCACATCGCCTCGACCGGAGGGGTCTGGAACGCGCTCGTCTTCGGCTTCGGCGGGATGCGCGACCACGCCGCGCGGCTCACCTTCGACCCTCGGTTGCCGGAGTCGTGGTCGTCACTGACCTTCCGGCTCCGGTGGCGAGGCTCGCGCCTGGTCTTCGCCGTCACGCAGGAACAGCTGACCGCCCTGGTCGTGGAGGAGGGCGAGCCGGAGGTCCGCCTGAGTGTGCGCGGCAAGGAGTACGTCGTCAGCAAGGCCGCCCCGCTCGTCGTCGACCTCGAGCACCACGGCCCGCGCGCCGGCGGCCCGACGGACGAGGAGGCCGTCACCGGCGGCCACCGACCCGACGGCAGCACGATCACCTCGCAGGTGCCCGAGCCGATCCCGTTCCGCGAGCTCGGAGAGACCGCCGAGGTGCCGGTCTTCTACGACCCGGAGCATCAGGAGAGCTAGCGGCCCGTCACCAATCGACCTTCGCCGCGCGGACCACCAGCACGTCGGGCAGCTCGCTGACGATCTCGCGCCACGTCTCGCCCGCGTCGGCCGAGGCCCAGACCGTGCCGTTGCGTGCCCCGACGTACACGCCCGCGGGGTCGTGGTCGTCGACGCACATCCCGTCGCGCATGACCGCGACGTACGACCGCTCGGGCAGGCCCTTGTCGAGCGGCTCCCAGGTGTCCCCGGCGTCGATCGAGCGCCACACCCGCGCCTTGGCCTCCGGCGGGTAGCGGTGCTCGCCCGCCTGGATCGGGTAGGTGAAGATCGTGTCGGGTTCGTGCGGGTGCACGACGATGGCGAACCCGAAGTCGGTGGGTAGCCCGTCGGCGATCGAGACCCAGGACGCGCCCTCGTCGTCGGAGCGGTAGACGCCGCCGTGGTTCTGGAGGTAGAGGCGCTCGGGCCGCGACGGGTGCCGGGTCACCTTGTGCACACACTGGCCGAACTCCGGATACTGCTGCCCTTCGGGCAGGAAGATCGCCCGGATGCCCTCGTTGCGGGGCTCCCAGGACTCGCCGCCGTCGTGCGACTGATAGACGCCCCCGGTGGAGATCGCCGCGGTCACCGAGGCCGGATCGGTGGGGTGCGGCAGGATCGTGTGGAACGCCTGACCGCCGAAGCCGGCGTTCCACTGCGTGCGGTGCGGATGCTCCCAGAGACCACGCACCAGCTCGTACGACGACCCGTGGTCGGTCGAACGGAAGATCGCACCCGGCTCGGTGCCGGCCCACACGGTGCCGTCGGCCCCGGTCGCGATCTGCCAGACGCGGCTCACGCTCGCATCGACGTCGTCGGGGAACTTCACCGAGGTCTCGCTCCAGGTCGCGCCCCTGTCCTCCGAGGTGCGCACCACGGGCCCCAGCCAGAGCGAGGAGGCACCCGCCCGGATGTGGCCGGAGGGGTCGATCTGAGCGGAGTACACCTCCTCGACGTCGAAGTGTGGCCCGGTGAAGGACCAGTTCTCGCGCGCGTCGTCGGAGGTCCCAAGCCACAGGCCCTTGCGCGTCCCGACCGTCAGCAGCGTTGCCATGGCCTCTAGATTGACCCGGTGGCCCGTGCCTTGTCATCCGGTTTGACGGTGAAGTCTCCGGTCGTCCTGGTGCTCGTCGGCATCCTGTCGGTGCAGTTCGGCGCCGCGATCGCGAAATCGCTCTTCGACCAGGTCTCCCCCACCACCCTGGTCTGGCTGCGGCTGGCGACCTCGGCCGCGGTCCTCCTCGCCTGGGCCCGACCCTCCCTGCGCGGCCGCAGCCGCACCGACTGGCTCGTCGTGATCACCTTCGGGCTGGTGCTCGGCACGATGAACTGGTCGATCTACCAGGCCTTCCAGCGCATCCCCCTCGGCCTGGCCGTCACCATCGAGTTCGCCGGACCGCTCGCGCTCGCCGTCCTGGGCTCGCGACGACTGATCGACCTGCTCTGGGTCGTGCTGGCGGGCGTCGGCGTCGTACTTCTGGGGGTCGCGCCCGGCCAGCTCGACCTCGCCGGCGTCCTCTTCGCCCTGGCCGCGGGAGCGTGCTGGGCCTGCTACATCCTGCTCTCGGCCAGCACCGGCGCCCGCTGGCCCGGCCTCGACGGACTCGCGGTCGCCTCCACCGTGGCCGCACTCGGCCTGACTCCCCTCGCCCTCGGCAGGTACGCCGGCGACCTGACCACGACCCGGATCTGGCTGCTCGGGGCCGCGGTCGGGCTGCTCAGCTCGGTCATCCCCTACAGCTGCGAGCTGGTCGCCCTGCGCACGCTCAAGCCGTCCGTCTTCGGCATCCTGATGTCGCTGGAGCCGGCCGCAGCCGCGCTCGCCGCGCTCGTCGTACTCGGCGAGACGCTCGGCACACTGGAGTGGCTTGCGCTGGGCTGCGTGGTCGTGGCGAGCGTCGGCGCGACGCGCCGGGTGCCCGCCGCTCCGTCCCCGGACTGATCCGCGAACGACGCACGAGTGACTCCGGCCGCGTTCACACAGACTTCACCCTCGGGTGATGGCCAGGACACGGTCGTGGCACCTACGTTGGTCGGGTCGACCACACCACCTCACCGGGAGAGGTTGCCATGTCACGGATCTCGCTGCTCCCGTGGACGCCCATCTGGCAGGCGGCCCGCCACTGGTCCACCGAGTCGGTCGCCCGCTCGCGCCGTAACGCCTTGGCGGCCAACACCGCGCTCGCCGCGCGCCGGGCCGAGCGCGAGGACGTCGAGGAATACCTCGCCGCGCGTGCGGTCCACGTGCCTGAGCAGCGGCGCGAGCTGGGCTGAGGAGCGTGACCACACTGTCACGGTGACAGTCGGCGTGGTCGGTGACACGGCGGAAGTGTCGCCAAGGGCGCAACATGTCACCGTGACACTTCGGGAGCGGGCGGCGGTGCCGGGTTCAGCCGCTCGCCGGCTGGGACGATCTCGCCCACGACGGTCGCACGCCGGGCGGCGCGCCGCAGCGTCGTGAGCACCGCCGGCCCGAGCAGGACGACGGCGATGGCCGTGGTGATGGCGCGTCCGGTGTCCCAGGAGCCGGTCGAGGTGATCAAGGTGTAGCGCCCGAACGTGGCCAGGTTGGTCATCAGCGAGGCGTGCGGGTCATAGGAGAGGTTGCCGGTGTGGCCGGGCACCGTGACGCCGGTCAGCAGCGGCCAGCCCTGGAGGTTGAGCAGGAGACCATAGAGGTAGGACGCCACCACGCCGTACGCCGCCAGCATGGCGATCTCCCAGCGGCCCCGCGCGCGGCGCGGCAGCAGGCCGGCGCCCATCCCCACCCAGGCGGAGACGAGCATCTGGTAGGGCAGCCACGGGCCGACACCCGCAGTGAACAACGCGGAGGCGAAGAGCGAGACGCAGCCCAGCGCGAAGCCGAAGCCGGGCCCGAAGGCACGCCCGGCGAGCACCAGCAGGAAGAAGACGAGCTCGACCCCCGCGGTGCCCGCGGAGATCCCCCGCAGGACCGCCTCGATGGCGGCCAGGATCCCCAGCACCGCCAGCGTTCGCGGGTCGAGGCCCCCGCTGCCGAGGTCGGCGAGCACGACGCCGATGATCACCGGCAGCAGAAGCAGGAAGAGGAACGGCGGCTGCACCTGGGAGGCTCCGCGGACCAGCAGCGGCCAGACCAACATCATCAGCCCGGCCAGGGAGGCGACCGCGAGGATGAGCGCGCTGCGCGGTGTCACCCTCATGCGACCACCTCGTCGACCCGCAGCCACGGCGGCCCGAGCACCTTGGTCACCTGGGGCGCGAACGCCGGCGAGCCGGCGACCACCGTCCGGACGTCGCCCGACGAGACGATCTCGCCCTCGGCCATGACGACGACGTCGTCGGCGACCAGCGCGGTGAACTCCACGTCGTGGGTCGCCACGAGCACAGCCCTCCCGTCGGCCGCGAGCTTGCGGAGCGTGGTGGCGAGCTCCTTCTTCGCGGAGTAGTCCAGCCCGCGGGTCGGCTCGTCGAGCAGCAGCACCGGCGGATCGGCCGCAAGCACCAGCGCCAGGGCGACAGCGAGCCGCTGGCCCTCGGAGAGGTCACGCGGGTGACGATCGCCGGGGATGCCCGGCACCAACCGGTCGAGGATCTCGCGGGTGCCCGCCCCGCCGGCGGCGCACTCCTCCTCGACGGTCTCGAGATAGAGCAGGTCGGCGGCGTTCTGCGGCAGCAGGCCGACGCGGGTACGGCGCTTGTCGGCGCCCAGCTTGGCGGGGTCCTCCCCCGCGACGTCGACGCGGCCGGCCGCCCGGGAGCCGGTGCCCTGCAGCGTCCACATCAGCGTGGACTTGCCGGCGCCGTTGCGGCCCATCAGCGCCGTGACGGTGCCCGGGCGCAGGGTGATCGATAGCTCGCGCACCGCCACGGCGCGGCCATGGGTCACGGTCAGTCCGGTAGCGGTGAGCAGCGGGCCCACCGGGTCCGCGGCGTCTCGGCTCGGTCGCGGTCGCTGCGTCAAAGCTGCCCCGGCGGCCGGGAGGACCAGCCCACGGGCCCGTCGTCTCGCTTCGCGCACCGTCAACGGCAGTGGCGACCACCCCAGCGCCCGGCCGAGCTCGACCAGCGGCGGCGCCACCGGTGAGGTCTCCAGGATCTCGGCCGGATCGCCCACGCGCACCGAGCCGGTGCCGTCCATGAGAGCGATCCGGTCGGCGAAGGGCACGACCCGCTCGAGCCGGTGCTCGGCGAGGACGACGGAGACACCGAGGTCGTGCACGAGCCGCGTGATCGTGGCGAGCACGTCCTCGGCCGCGGTGGGATCGAGGGCGGAAGTCGGCTCGTCGAGCACCAGGAGTCGCGGGTGCATCGCCAGCACCGATCCGATCGCGACCCGCTGCTGCTGGCCACCCGACAGGGTGCGCAGCGCCCGGGCGCGCAGGTCGGCGATGCCGAGCAGGTCGAGGGTCTCCTCCACCCGGCGCCGCATCGTGTCGACCGGCAGCCCGAGCTGTTCCATCCCGTAGGCCAGCTCCTCCTCGACGGTGTCGGTGACGAAGCCCGCGGCGGGATCCTGGCCGACGTACCCGATGACGGCGGCGCGCTCGCGCGGAGGCGTGCGCACGATCGAGGCGCCGTCGAGCAGGACGTCGCCCGAGAGCACGCCGCCGCTGAACCGCGGCACCAGACCCGTGATCGTCCCGAGCAGCGTGGACTTGCCGGCCCCCGTCGGCCCCGCCACCAGCAGCAGCTCGCCCTCGTCGACGGTGAGGTCGACGTGCCGAAGCACCGGCCGCTCCTGCTCGCCATGGGTGAAGGAGACGTCGCGCAGCTCGATCACGGCCGGGCACCTCCGAGCACGAGCCGCGGCGCCGGTGCGGCGATCGCCGGCACCAGCCCGACCAGGATCCCCGCGAGCGCGAGCAGGCTGGCCTGGGGCGCGGCGGTGACGTCGGGGTAGGCGATGAGGACCCGGTGCTGGGCCAGCCACCAGCCGGCGTACCCGACGACGAGCCCGCTGGCCGCGACGACGAGCTCCGGCCAGCGCCACGGATCGGGCCGGTAGACGGTGCGCCCCACGCGTCGCCCGGCGCTGACCAGGCCCGCGATGCAGAGCACCAGCCCGACGACGACCATCGGGGTGGCCAGCCATCGCGGCGTGGTGTGGTCGAGCACGGCGTACGTGCCGACGCACAGGCCGCACAGCCCGGCCAGCAGGAGACCGCCGGTGACACGCCGCTCGGCGGGCGAGGCATCCCCGGACCTGCCGTATCCGCGGGTGTCCATGCCTGCGGCGAGCGAGAGCGAGCGCTCGAGAGCATCCTCGAGCACCGGTACGACGAAGCGGCGCAGCCGTCCGATCCGGCCCGTGGCGCCGGTGCGGAGCTGCTGGGCGCGTCGGACCCGCTGCACGCTCTCCGCCAGCTGGGGCATGAGCGTCACGGCGACCACCAGCGCGGTGCCGACCTCGTAGAGGGCCGGCGGCACCGAGCGCAGCAGCCGCTTCGGGTTGGCCAGCGCGTTGGCAGCGCCGAGGCAGATCACGATGGCGGCCAGCCGCAGGCCGTCGTACAGGCCGGCCAGGAGCGCCTCGCGGGTCAGCGGCCCCAGCAGGGTGATGCCGAGCACCCAGTGCGGCAGCGGGATCCGGGGCAGGTCGAGCAGCACGTGGCCCTCGACGCCGCCCAGGAGGATGCGGAACAGCACCCGCACGACCACGATCGCCACGCCGAGGCCGACGTAGAGCCGGAACGAGCGCGCCCACGGCTGGTCGCCGCGCCGAGCGGCGACGACGAACCCGGCCACGCCCACCAGCAGCAGGAGGAGCCAGGGGTTGGTCGTGTTCGTCGCGTACGCCGCGAGCCCGATCGCCCAGATCCACCAGGCGAGGGGGTGAAGGTCCCGGGGCAGACGGGTCACCCGCGCCGCCTGCGCGCGAGCGCGACCCCGCCCCCGGCGAGGACCACGAGGCCGACCAGCGCCGGCGCGAGCCAGCCGGGCACGCCACCGCCGGAGGTATCGGTGGGGGTGGCGGTCGTGGAGGTCGTGGCAGCGCCCGGGGCCGACGAGCTCGCGCCCGGGGACGCGGACGTAGTCGGGCTCGCGCTGGGGTCAGCGCTGCTGCTGGCGGAGCGGGTGGCCCGGTGGGTTGCCCGCGCCTTCGGCGTGCCCGAGCCGCTGCGGGCGGCCGGTCCCGACGAGCCCGCGGCGGTGTTCGGTGCCGTGGTGCGGGCGGTGGAGCCGCCCGTCGTCCCGGTCGGCGATCCGTTCCCCGAGCCGGTGGTGGATCCCTTCGATCCAGTCGTGCCGGGGTGCCCGCTGGCCGGCGGGTTCGTGTGCCCGGTCGGCGCCGTCCTCGTCGGATGGGTGGTCGGGTGGGAGCTCGTGGGTCCGGCAGTGGGCTTCGGCGACGGGCTCGCGGTCGGGCGCGCGGGTGCGACCGAGGGCGGTGTCTCGCTCGAGGAGCCCTGCCAGGCGAAGGCGACCGAGCCGCCCTGGGGCACGCTGAGCGAGCCGACGCCGACGGTGGAATAGTGCCACTGGCCGTCGGTGCCGTCCGACCACCACAGGCCCCAGTAGGCATCGGCCGGCGGCATGTTGACGCAGGCGCTGTTGCCCTTGCCGTCGATCTTGCAGACCACCCCGGGGTAGCGCTGCGTGTAGGTCATCGCGTGATGGGCCGCGAAGAGCTGCTGGGCGTTCGAGGTGCCGCTGGTGTCGCAGACCTCGGCCACGCCGCCACCGAGCCCGGCGTCATCGACCACGACCGAGACGCCGCTCTTCGTCGTACACATTCCGGAGGCGGCCTGCGCCGCCGGAGCCAGTGAGACGGGGACGGCGAGGCCCGCCACCACCACGAGGGCGGCGGCGAGCCACGCGTGGACGCGGGTCACGACGCCCGGACCACCGTGAGGTTCGTCGTACCGGTGCGGTCGGCGAACTGACCGGTGGCCACGACGGCCGCCGTGCCGAGGGCGCCCTTGACCGTGAACGTGGCCTTGTAGACGCCGGTGGAGCTCGCCGAGCCCGACGCGACGGTGGCGCTGCGCAGCTTGATCGCCACCTTCTCACCTGCGGCCAGGCCGCTGACGGTGACGGTCTCCTTGCCGCCGACCTTGACCCTCGTGGCGGAGAGCTTCGGGAAGAGCTTCTTGGCAGCGAGCACCTTCGTGATGGTGCTCGCCTTGTTGTTGTCGTCGGCGACGACGGCGACCGTGCGGTTCGCCGTGCCGGCCGGAAGCGTGAGCTTCGCGCTCGTCGTACCGGCGATGCCCGAGGCGACCAGTTCCTTCGAGGTGCTGTCACTCACGCAGGCCGAGGCGCCCGGGGCCAGCTTCGAGACGGTGTACGCCGCGGCCGTGCCGGCCCGGGCGTAGCCGGCCGGACCGGTGACCTTGGGAGCCGACCCCGTCGCAGGCACGTACTGCAGCGCGGACAGCGCCTGCGAGGCCGCCACGACGAACTGGTCGAGACTGCCGGACACATGGCTCTTCTGTGCCGTCGCCCAGGCGGAGTGGTCGTACGCGATCGCACCCAGGTCGCCGGCGGCGTACGGCGCGCAGGCGCCGACGTTGCGCAGCTGGGTGCCACGCAACCACTCGGCCCCCTTCTCGGCGGCCAGTGTGTGGCCGAGCTGGCCCAGCGCGCGCACGACGAGGCCGGTGGTGTTGGCGTTGGACGCCCCGCCCACCGACGAGTCGCCCCAGCCGCCGTCGGCGTCCTCGACCGAGACCAGCCAGGTCTCGGCGCGCCCGATGGCGCGGGCGGCTGTGGCGCTGGTGTCGAGCTGCGGCAGGAGGTTGAGTACGGCGGTCGCCGTCGCGTCCACGCTCGGGCTGCTCTTGGGGTCGGCGTCGCAGGAGGTGTTGGTGCCCACCTGGTTGCCGCTGGCGTCCTTGGTCTCGGTGAAGCTCTGCCGGAACCAGCCGCCGCCGCACTGCTGGGAGAGCAGGAACGTCGTCGCCCTGGATGCGTCGGTGGACCCGGCCTGGGTCAGCGCGTTCGCGGCGAACGCCTGGCCGAGCACGTTCGCGTAGTCGCCGTACTGGCTGGTGTCCTGGATCCGGCCCGACGGCTGCACCGTGCCTTCGAGTCGCGTGACCAGGTTGCTCCCGCCCGCGGTCGTGACCGAGGACGGGTCGATGCCGGCGGCGGCGAGGGCGACGGCGGCCTTGGCGGCCGAGCCGGAATAGGTGCTGCCGGTGTCGCCGTAGGCGTCGCCGGCGATGTAGCTGTCGATGCCGTTCTTCAACGCCGTCGCGATCCTGGTCGCATCGGTGGTGTCACCGGCTTCGGCGAGGCTGATGATCGCATCGGCCGAGGCGCCGTAGTTGGCGCCGCCGTACGAGGACGGCAGCAGGTCGGCGTGATCGCTGGACGTGCCTCCGAGCATGCCCGCCACCCACTTCTCCGCGGCCGTGACCTGCGGGGTGGCCGTGGCGGCTTGGGCTGTGCCGGTGGAGATAAGCGTCAGGGAGCCCGCGACCAGGCCGGTCGCGGTGAGCGCCCCGAGACGGGTCAGGGCAGTGCGCGTGCGCATGGGTGTTCCTTCCCGCTGCACAGCGGGGCTCCTCGGGGAGCGACCCTCTGCATTCCTCGGCAGCGTTGTGGTCAGACGCGTCGCGGCGGGTGCTCCGGCTCACCTCGCTCTCGCGAGGCCTACGGTTGCGGGTCAGCGCCGGAATTCGACCGGCTTCCCCCGCCACGGGCGTGATGAATGGAGTTAGGCGCCGGCGCAGCGCCGGCGTAGCGGCAGCCTAGCCCCGCGGCACGGGGTGCGCCGCATCGGTCCACGCCAGGCCACGGCAACTGTGCAGGCGCCGGGCGTGCCGCATCAGCGTCCGCGCCCGGGCCGCCGATCGCGCACGGAGACAGATGACGTCCCCTCCTGGTCGAGCTCGAACAGGTCGGAGTCCTTGACCAGCTTCGTCCACGTCGCGTAGCCGTAGTTGCGCGGATCCTCCGATGACTGGTTACGGATCCGCTGGCCGACGGTGCTGACCAGGGCCCAGCCGTCCTCGTCGGCCGCGGCCTCGATGGCCTTGCGCAGGAGGCTGAGCAGCCTGTTCTGGCCATTGATCCGGTTGCTGGGTGTGGCGGCCGCCCTCGTCTTGGCCGGCTCCTCAGCGACCGACGACTCCTCCCCCAGCTTCTCCACCACGGTGAACCGGGTGCAGGCGCTCTTGAACGGGGCGGGGGTGTTCTCCCGGCCGTAGCCGTAGACCTCGCGGCCCTTCTCGCGCAGGTAGTGGACGAGCGGGGTGAAGTCCGAGTCGCTCGACACGATCGCGAAGGCGTCGGGGGCGGCGGCGTGCAGCAGCTCGACGGCATCGATCGCGAGCGTCATGTCGGAGGCGTTCTTGTGCGTCGTGAGGTCGAACTGCTGCATGGGCCGGATCGCCGCGTCGTGCAACTCCTCGATCCACCGCTTGAGCCCCGGCTTGGTCCAGTTGCCGTAGGCACGGCGGATGTTGCACTCGCCGTATTCCGCGAGGTCGTTCAAGATCGCGTCGATCTTCCTCGCATCCGCGTTGTCCGCGTCGATGAGCAGCGCGATCCGGAACCGGTCAGAGGCCATGGGGGCGCCGCGCTCAGGCGAGCTTCTCGAGGATCAGCTCGCGCACCCGGGCAGCATCGGCCTGGCCGCGGGTCGCCTTCATGACCGCGCCGATGATCGCGCCCGCCGCGGCGTGGTTGCCGCCGCGGATCTTGTCGGCGATGTCGGGCTGCGCGGCGAGCGCATCGTCGATCGCGGCCAGCAGCGGGCCGTCGTCGGAGACCACGGCGAGGCCGCGGGCCTCGACAATCTCCTCGACCGAGCCCTCGCCGGCCACGATGCCCTCGAAGACCTGGCGGGCGAGCTTGTCGGTGAGGCTCTTCCCCTCCACCCGCGCCTGTACGTCGGCCACCTGTTCCGGCGCGACGCCGACCTCGGCGAGCTCGACGCCCTTCTCGTTGGCGACGCGGAGCAGCTCCGACATCCACCACTTGCGGGCCGCCTGCGGCGTCGCGCCGGCGGTCACGGTGGCGTCGATGAGCGGCAGCGCGCCGGCGGCCCAGACGTCGCGCATCTCGGGGTCGGAGAAGCCCCACTCGGCCTGCAGCCGCGCCCTCTTCGCCGCGGGCGGCTCGGGCAGCGTGCTGCGCAGCTGCTCGACCCATTCGCGGGACGGCGCGACCGGCACGAGGTCCGGCTCGGGGAAGTAGCGGTAGTCCTCGGCGTCGGACTTCGGCCTGCCCGGGGAGGTCGTGCCACTGTCCTCGTGGAAGTGACGCGTCTCCTGGAACACCTTGCCGCCCGCGTCCAGGACGCCCGCGTGACGAGACATCTCGAACCGCACGGCACGCTCGACCGAGCGCAGCGAGTTGACGTTCTTGGTCTCGGTGCGGGTGCCGAGGACGTCGGAGCCCGACGGCGCGAGCGACAGGTTGACGTCGCAGCGCATCGAGCCTTGGTCCATCCGGACGTCGGAGACGCCGAGGGCCGCGACCAGATCACGCAGCGCCGCGACGTACGCGCGGGCGACGGCGGGCGCCTTCTCCCCCGCGCCGACGATCGGCCGGGTGACGATCTCGATGAGCGGGATGCCGGCGCGGTTGTAGTCGATCAGCGAGTGATCGGCGCCGTGGATGCGGCCGGTGGCGCCCCCGATGTGGGTGGCCTTGCCGGTGTCCTCCTCCATGTGCGCGCGCTCGATCTCGACGCGGAACGTCTCGCCGTCCACGTCGACCTCCAGCCAGCCGTCGAAGCAGATCGGCTCGTCGTACTGGGAGGTCTGGAAGTTCTTCGGCATGTCCGGGTAGAAGTAGTTCTTCCGGGCGAACCGGCACCACTCGGCGATGCTGCAGTTGAGCGCCAGGCCGATCCGGATCGCCGACTCCACTGCGGTGGCGTTGACGACCGGCATCGCGCCCGGCAGCCCGAGACACGTCGGGCAGACGTGGGTGTTGGGGTCGCCGCCGAAGGCGTTCGGGCAGCCGCAGAACATCTTGGTGGCGGTGTTGAGCTCGACGTGGACCTCCAGGCCCAGGGCGGGGTCGTAGCGCTCCAGCACCTCGTCGAAGGCAACCAGTGTGTCGGTCATGCGCGGACTCCCTCGGCCAGCTTGTCGATCGTCAGGATGGAGCCCACTGCCGCCTCGACCGCCGCGCCGATGCGGTAGAGCCGGTCGTCGGCGAGCGCGGGCGCCAGGATCTGCAGCCCGGTCGGCAGCCCGTCCTCGTCGGCGAGACCGGAGGGCACCGAGATGCCCGGCACTCCGGCGAGGTTCGCAGGGATGGTGGCCAGGTCGTTGAGATACATCGCGAGCGGGTCGTCGAGCTTCGAGCCCATCTCGAAGGCCGTGGTCGGCGCGGTCGGGCTGACCAGCACGTCGACCTTCTCGAAGGCCGCCTCGAAGTCGCGGATGATGAGCGTGCGCAGCTTCTGCGCCTGGCCGTAGTAGGCGTCGTAGTAGCCGGACGAGAGCGCGTAGGTGCCCAGGATGATGCGCCGCTTGACCTCGTCGCCGAAGCCAGCGTCGCGAGTGGCCTTCATGACCTCCTCGGCGCTCGGGTCACCGTCGGGCGTGACGCGCATGCCGAAGCGCATCGCGTCGAATTTCGCGAGGTTGGAGCTCGCCTCGGCCGGCAGGATCAGGTAGTACGCCGCCATGGCGTGCACGAAGCTCGGGCAGGAGACCTCCACGACCTCGGCGCCCATCTTGACCATCGCCTCGACCGTCTCACCGAAGCGCGCCATCACGCCGGGCTGCCAGCCCTCGCCGGCGAGCTCGGTGATCACGCCGATCTTGACGCCGGCCAGGTCACCCGAAGCACCCTGCCGGGCCGCCTCGGCGAGGCCGGTGACGGCCTCGCGCACCGAGGTGGAGTCCTTCGGGTCGTGGCCGCCGATCAGCTCGTGCAGCAGCGCGGAGTCAAGCACGGTGCGAGTGACCGGGCCGACCTGGTCGAGGCTGTTGGCCAGCGCCACCAGCCCATAGCGACTGACCGAACCGTACGTCGGCTTGACCCCGACGGTGCCGGTCACCGCGCCGGGCTGCCGGATCGAGCCGCCGGTGTCGGTGCCGAGCGCGAGCGGTGCCTCGAACGCGGCCACCGCCGCGGCCGAGCCGCCGCCCGAGCCGCCGGGGATCCGGTCGAGGGCCCATGGGTTGCTCGTCGGCCCGTACGCCGAGTGCTCGGTCGAGGAGCCCATCGCGAACTCGTCCATGTTGGTCTTGCCCAGGATCGGCAGGCCCGCGGCCTTCAGCCGGGCGACGACCGTCGCGTCGTACGGCGGGATCCAGCCCTCGAGGATCTTGCTGCCGCACGTCGTGGGCAGACCGGTCGTGGTCAGGACGTCCTTGACGGCGATCGGCACGCCGTCCAGCGCGCTGAGCGGGGCGCCCGCAGCGCGGCGTTTGTCGGACTCCGCAGCCTGCGCCAGCGCACCGTCGGCATCCACGTGCAGGAACGCATGCACCGCGCCGTCGACCGCCGCGATGCGGTCGAGGTGGGCCTGGGTCAGCTCGACGCTGGTCACCTCACCGGCGGCCAGTGCGTCGGCGAGCTCCGCGGCGGACTTGGTGATCCATTCGGCGCTCACTGCTCGTCCCCCAGGATCCTCGGCACGCTGAAGCGCTGGTCCTCGACCGCCGGGGCGGCGGCGAGCACCTGCTCGGGGTCGAGGCAGGGCTCGACCACGTCGTCGCGGAAGACGTTGGTCAGCGGGAACGGGTGACTGGTCGGCGGCACATCGTCACCGGCCACGCCAGTGATGGATGCGACCGACTCGAGGATCACCTGCAGCTGAGGAGCCAGATGGTCCAGCTCGGCGTCGCTCAGGTCGATCCGGGCGAGATCGGCCAGGTGGGCCACCTCGTCGCGGGAGATCTCAGGCATGCGCTCATCCTAGGAGGCACCGCCGACAGCGTCGGGGCCGCCCGCCAACAGCGCCGCGAACCCGGCCTCGTCGAGGATGGGTACGCCGAGCTGCTCGGCCTTGTCGGCCTTCGAGCCGGCGTTGTCTCCGATCACCACGAAGTCGGTCTTCTTCGACACCGAGCCCGCGGCCTTGCCGCCGCGACTGATGATCGCCTCCTTGGCCGAGTCGCGCGAGAAGCCCTGCAGTGAGCCGGTGACCACCACGGTCAGCCCCTCCAGGGTGCGCTCGACAGAGGCATCGCGGACGTCGGCCATCGCCACTCCGGCGGCAGCCCACTTGTCCACGATCTCGGCATGCCACTCGACGGCGAACCACTCGGTGACGGCCTCGGCGATCACCTGGCCGACGCCGTCGGCCGCAGCGAGCTCCTCGAGGGAGGCCGAGCGGATCCGCTCCAGCGAGCCGAACTCCGCGGCCAGGGCACGGGCGGCCGTGGGGCCGACGTGCCTGATCGAGAGCCCCACCAGCACCCGCCACAACGGGACCTGCTTGCGCTCGTCCAGCTGAACGAGCAACTTGAGCGCGTTGGCGGTCAGCTGTGGCCCCTCCTCCCCGCGCTTCGGGCCGCGGGTGAAGAGCGGCACGGCGACCAGGTCGTCCGCGGTGAGCCCGAAGACGTCGCCCTCGTTCGCGACCGTCCCGGCCTCGACGAGCGCGACGGCGGCCTCCCAGCCGAGGCCCTCGATGTCGAACGAGCCGCGGCTCGCGACGTGGTTGACCCGCTCGGTGACCTGTGCCGGGCAGAACTGGTGGTTGGGACAGCGCCTGTCCTTGTCGCCGGCCTTCTGCTCCACGAGCTCGGTGCCGCAGGCGGGGCAGGTCGTCGGCGGCACCCACTCGGGCAGGTCGTCGGGGCGCAGCGCCAGCACCGGGCCGAGGATCTCGGGGATGACGTCGCCGGCCTTGCGCAGGATCACCGTGTCGCCGGGGCGCACGTCCTTGCGCTTGACCTCCCAGAAGTTGTGCAGGGTGGCCATCTCGACCGTGGAGCCCGCGACCTTGGTCGGCACCATCCGGCCGAAGGGCGTCACCCGGCCGGTGCGACCGGTGTTGACCTCGATGGCCAGCAGCTTGGTGTTGACCTCCTCCGGCGGGTATTTGAACGCCATCGCCCACCGCGGCGCTCGCGACGTGCTCCCGAGTGCGCGCTGCAGCCCGACGTCGTCCACCTTGACCACGACGCCGTCGATCTCGTGATCGAGGACATCGGGGTCGTGGCGGTGCTCGCCGTAGAACTCGATGTATTCGCGCACCTCGTCCAGCGATCCGAGCACCTTGACCTTCGTCGAGGTCGGCAGACCCCAGGCGGCCAGCGCGGCGTACCCCTGCGACTGCGCGACCGGCTCGAACCCCTCGCGCGCGCCGATGCCGTGGCAGACCATCGTCAGCCGCCGCGACGCCGTGACGCGCGGGTCCTTCTGCCGCAGCGAGCCGGCCGCGGTGTTGCGGGCGTTGGCGTAGAGCGGCTTGCCGGCCTCGGCCTGGGCGGCGTTGATCTCCTCGAAGACGGCCGAAGGCAGGTAGACCTCGCCGCGGACCTCGACGAGCGAGGGCACCGGGAACTCCGACGTGGCGGTGAGCCGGTGCGGGATGGCCGCGATCGTCTTGACGTTGGCCGTCACGTCCTCTCCGGTGGTGCCGTCTCCGCGGGTCAGGGCGCGGGTGAGCACGCCGCCCTCGTAGAGCAGGTTGATCGCGAGGCCGTCGATCTTCAGCTCGCAGAGCAACTCCGGTGAGCGGCCGGTGTCGCGCACGACCCGCTCGTGCCAGATCGCCAGCTCGTCGAGCGAGAAGGCGTTGTCGAGCGACTCCATGCGCTGTAGGTGGTTGACGGCAGCGAAGCCCGCTCCCCCGGCCTCGGCGTGACCCATCACCCGCTGCGTGGGGCTCTCGGGCGTGACCAGCTCGGGGAACTGCTCCTCGAGCTCGCCGAGCTGGCGCAGCAGAGCGTCGTAGTCGGCGTCGCTCAGCGGCGAGGTGCCGTCGCGGTAGTAGCGATCGGAGGCATCCTCGATCGTCGCGACGAGCTCGGCATGGAGATCACCGGGCGTGGTCTCGCTGCTGGTCTCGCTGCTGGGCTCACTGCTGGGCTCATTGCTGGAATCGCTGCTGGCCTCGCTGCTCGGATGGGGGCTCACCTCGGGGGTCACGAGGTCCATCTTGCCGTGCCCCACCGACAACGACGCGGCGGCGTTACCGGTCTAGACCTGTGGCGATAAGTTAGCCGCGTTGGAATGAAACGAAGTCGTACTATCTTGGACAGATGAAACGAAACTGTTTCGTTTCATAGAGGTGAACGGAAGGAGACCGGTCGTGAACCTGGCCCGCGCCCTGTCGCACCGCCCCCGCATCGAGGGCGAGCGCGAGCAGCAGATCCTCGAGGTCACCTTGGAGATCCTCGCCGAGGTGGGCTACGACCGGCTCACGATGGACGCCGTCGCCACCCGCGCCAAGGCCTCCAAGGCAACGCTCTACCGTCGCTGGTCGTCGAAGGCCAAGCTCGTCATCGACGCCCTGCACAGCAGCAAGGGGCCGCAGGAGTATCCCGACACCGGCACGTTGCGGGGCGACCTGCAGGCGGCGTTCTGCGGCATGGGCGGCCTGACCGACCCGGCGATGGTGGCCACGATGAGCAGCGTCATCACCGCGATCGGGCGCGACAAGGAGTTCGCCGAGGAGTTCCGCACCCACTTCGTCGCCACCAAGATCGAGGCCAGCAACGCCATCTGGGAGCGCGCCCGTCAGCGCGGGGAGCTCCGTCCCGATGTGGACCTCGATCTCATCAGTCACGCCCTGGCCGGCGTGGTTCTCCACCGGGTCTTCATGTTCGGCCAGCCGCCGACCGAGGACCTGATCAACAGGGTGATCGACCAGATCATCCTGCCTGCCGCGCTCGCTCCGAGCGCCGTCGTACCCAAGGAATGATCCGCATGACCACATCCTCACTGGCCGACCCGCCCGCACAGCGGTCGGGCTCCGGCCACCGTCATCTCGGCTGGGCACTGGTCCTCATCTGCCTCGCCCAGCTGATGGTCGTCCTCGATGCCTCCATCGCGAACATCGCTCTTCCCTTCATCCAGCACGACCTCGGCTTCTCGGCCAGCGGCCTGACCTGGGTGGTCACCGGCTACTCGCTGACCTTCGGCGGTCTGCTCCTCCTGGGCGGCCGGCTGGGCGACCTGTACGGGCGCCGTCGCATCTTCATGGTCGGCCTGATCGTCTTCGCCATCGCCTCCCTGGTCGGCGGCCTTGCCCAGGACCCGGGCATGCTGCTCACCTCGCGTGCGGTCCAGGGCGTTGGCGCTGCACTGGCCTCGCCGTCGGCGCTGGCCCTGATCACCACCACCTTCCCGGCCGGCCCGGCCCGCAGCCGTGCCTTCGCGGTGTACGCCGCGATGTCCGGTGTCGGCGCGGCGGTCGGCCTGATCCTCGGCGGCTGGCTCACCGGGATCCACCCCGGCATCGACGGCTGGCGCCTGACCTTCCTGATCAACGTCCCGATCGGCGCGATCGCCGCCTTCCTGGCACCCCGGGTGCTCGCCGAGTCCGACCGCCACTCCGGTGAGCTCGACGTCCCCGGTGGCGTCACCGTCACGGCCGGCCTGCTGGCCATCGTCTACGGCCTCTCCCGCGCCTCCACCGACGGATGGAGCGACACCCTGACGATGACCTTCCTGATCGCCGGTGCGGCACTCATCGCGATCTTCCTGGTGATCGAGACCAGGGTCGCGCACCCGCTGATGCCGCTGCGGGTCTTCGCCAGCGGCACCCGCGCCGCGTCGTACCTGGTGATGATGCTGATCCCCGCTGCGATGTTCGCGATGTTCTACTACCTCTCGCAGTACGTCCAGGAGGTCAAGGGTTACTCGCCGCTGCACACCGGCGTGGCGTTCCTGCCCTTCACCGTCGGCCTCATCGTCGCGGCGACGGTGACCTCGAACCTGGTCAACCGGATCGATCCCCGCTACATCGCGGGCGTCGGCACGCTGCTCGCCGCGGCCGGGCTGTTCATCTTCTCCCGCATCCCGAGCAACACCGGCTTCCCGGTCTCGGGCGTCACCGGCAGCTACGTCGGCCACATCCTGCCGGGCATCCTGGTGATGTCGATCGGCATGGGGATGACGTTCGTGACGATCACGCTGACCGCCGTCCACAGGCTGCGCGCCGAGGACTCCGGCATCGGCTCCGGTGTACTGAACACGATGCAGCAGGTCGGCGGCGCACTCGGGCTCTCGATCCTCTCGACCGTCGCGGTCCACGTGATGAGGAACGACCTCGGCTCGATCGGCGGCGCCGCCGCGGCGGCGGGCCAGCACGTCGCACTGACCCCGGGCTCCCCCGCCTACGGGCAGGCCTTCGCGCACGGCGCGACGACCGCCTTCCTGGTCGGCTCCGTGATGGCCCTGGTCGGGTCGCTGGTGGTCTGGGTCTTCCTCAACGTCAAGCACACCGAGCTTGCCGAGGACAGCCAGGCCGCGGGCGCCGAGCCGGTGCACGTCGGCTGACCTCACCGCCTGCACCCGACCTGCTCGGTGTGCACGAGCGAGTGGCCGCTCCCCTCAGCGCGGGGAGCGGCCACTCGTCGTTTCGCGGCTCAGATCGTGCGGGTCAGACCCGAGCGCCGAGAAGCGCCTCCTCGAAGGCCCCGACGAACGCCGGCAGGTCGTCGGGCTTGCGGCTGGTGACCAGATGCCCGTCGACGACGACCTCTTGGTCGCTCCACTCCGCGCCGGCGTTGCGCAGGTCGTCCGCCAGGCTCGCCCAGCTGGTCACCCGTCGACCGTTCGCGCGGCCCGCGGAGATCAGCAGCCATGGGCCGTGACAGATGATCGCGAGCGGCTTGCCGGCCTGGTCGACCTCGGTGAGCAGTCGCTGGGCCTTCTCGTCGATGCGCAGGTGGTCGGCGTTGACGGAGCCTCCCGGCACCACCAGCCCATGGATCGCCGAGACGTCGAGATCGTCGAAGCTGCCGTCGACCTCGACCGTCTGGGTCGGGTTGACGTCGCCCTGCGTCGCCTGGATCGGCTGCCCGTCGGGGCTGTACACCTTCACCGTCGCGCCGTGCTCGCGCAACGTGTCGCGCGGCACCAGCAGCTCGGCCTCCTCGAACCAGTCGCCCGCGATGATGGCGACCTCGTAGCCGGTCACGTCTGTCATGGCCAGTCCTCCTTCTGCTACCTCGCGTGCTGTCCGGGCGCACCCACAGGTGCGTCATAGCCACTCGGTATCCGCGCACCAGGAGGACATGCGAAGCGCGGCCGCGTCAGGGCAGTTGGGCGGCCGCCGTACGACAGACCGCGAGCGCGAAGCGCGCGTACGCCGGCGTGGCCCCGGCCAGCCCGCACGAGGGCGTGAGGAGCAGCCGATCGGCGTACTGCTCGGGGTCGAGGCCCAGCATGTCGAGCCAGCGCACCACCCGACCGGTGACAGCCTTCGCAGCCTGCTGGTGCTCCTGGGGGCGGCCGTCGGCCGCCACGCTCGGGACGACGCCCAGAGCGACGCTCGCGCCGGCCTCGAGCGCCTCGGCCAGCCGGTCGTGTCCGGCGGCGTCGAGGACGTCGAGATCGACGGCCAGACCGCTCGCACCGGCGCCGTGGAGCAGGTCGAGGGGCGTGCCGGGCGCACACGAGTGCACCCACGGTACGGCGCCGGCCGAGGTCGCGGCGTCGAGGACCCAGCCGAGCGTCTCGGACGCCTCGGGGGGCTCGACGGCCCGATGCTTGCCGAACCCGCTCGCCGTCGGCACCTGCGCGCGCAGTACGGCGGAGAGCGCCGGCTCGTCGACCTGCACGATCAGCGTCGAGGCGCTGCCGAGGCGCCGCCGCAGGTCGCGCAGATGCTGCCCCAGCCCCTCGGCGAGTGCCTGGGCGAGGTCGCGTCGCGCACCATGGTCGGCCAGGATCTTGTCCCCGCGGGGCCGCTCGACACTCGCCGCCAGCGTCCACGGGCCGGCGACCTGGGTCTTGAAGTCGCCGATGTAGCCCTGGGTCTGCTCCTCGACGACGTCGAGATCCTGGCCGAGCAGGGAACGGGCGCGGCGCTGGTCGATGCCGGGGGCGCCGGAGGACCCGGTCAGCCTCCACCCGGCCGGCTGCAGGTCGGCGTCGAGCGCATCGACGATGCCGAGCGTGCGACCCACCATCTGGGCGATGGCACCGCGCGCGGGGAGCTCGGGCACGTGCGGCAGGTCCGGCAGCTCGCCCAGGACCACCTTCACCGCCTCCGGGTAGTCCTCGCCCGGCAGCGAGCCGACGCCGGTGGCTCTCACCCGGCAACCCCGGCGGTCCCCGTGACGCGCTGGGTGACCGAGATCGTGGCAGAGCCGACCACCCGGGCGCCGTCGTAGATGACCGCCGCCTGCCCCGGCGCGATACCGAAGGCGGGCTCGAGCAGCTCGATCGTCACCTCGTCCCCGGCCACGTCCACGACCGCGGGGTGTTCCTCGCCGTGCGCACGCAGCTGCACGGTGACGCCGTCGCCCTCGAGCCTCGTCGGTGCGATCCCGCACCAGCGCGGCGAGTGCGCGGTCAGGCCGGTCACGGCCAGATGCTCACGCGGACCAACGGTCATCGTGCCGGAGACCGGCTCGATGTCGAGGACGAACCGCGGCCTGCCGTCGTCGGCGGGCACGCCGAGCCGGAGGCCCTTGCGCTGGCCGATCGTGAAGCCGACCGTGCCCTCGTGGGTGCCGAGCCGACGGCCCTGCTCGTCGACGATCGCGCCACCCTTGTTGGGCGCGTCGTCGCCGAGCTTCTCCTTCAGCCAGCCGGCGTTGTCGCCGTCGGCGACGAAGCAGATGTCGTGGCTGTCGGGCTTGTCGGCGACCAGCAGACCGCGCTCGGCCGCCTCGAGCCGCACCTGCGGCTTGGGCGTGTCACCGAGCGGGAAGAGGGAGTGCCGGAGCTGGTCCTGGGTGAGCACGCCGAGCACGTAGGACTGGTCCTTGGCGCCGTCGACCGCCCGGTGCAGCTCCACGCCGTCCGGCCCCTCGACGAGGGTGGCGTAGTGGCCGGTGACGACCGCGTCGAAGCCGAGGGCGAGCGCACGCTCGAGCACCGCGGCGAACTTGATCCGCTCGTTGCACCGCAGGCACGGGTTCGGCGTGCGGCCGGCGGCGTACTCGGCCATGAAGTCCTCGACCACGTCGGTGTGGAACCGCTCGGAGAGGTCCCAGACGTAGAACGGGATGCCGATCACGTCGGCGGCACGGCGCGCGTCGTTGGCATCCTCGATGGTGCAGCAGCCGCGCGCGCCCGACCGGTACGACGCAGGGTTGCGCGACAGCGCCAGGTGGACGCCGGTGACGTCGTGGCCGGCCTCGGCGGCGCGTGCGGCGGCCACGGCGGAGTCGACCCCGCCGGACATCGCGGCCAAGACCCTCATCGGCTCTGCCTCACCGCAGGCCCGCGGTGCGCGCCCGCTCGACGGCGGGCCCGATCGCGGCGGTCAGTGCGTCCACGTCGGCCTCGGTGGAGGTGTGCCCGAGGGAGAACCGCAGCGAGCTGCGGGCCGCCTCCTCACTACGCCCCATCGCGATCAGCACGTGGCTCGGCTGCGGCACACCGGCCGAGCACGCGGAGCCGGTCGAGCACTCGATGCCCTGGGCATCGAGCAGCATGAGCAGTGAGTCGCCCTCGCACCCGGGGAAGGAGAAGTGCGCGTTGCCGGGCAGCCGGTCGGCATCGGTCGCGGGGCCGTTCAGCACCGCGTCGGGCACGGCCTCGACCACGCCGCGGACCAGCCGCTCCCGCAGCGCCGAGACGCGGGCGGCGTACGCACCCTGCTCCTTGACGGCGACCTCGACAGCGGCCGCGAAGCCGGCCACCGCCGGGGTGTCGAGCGTGCCGCTGCGGATGTCGCGCTCCTGGCCGCCACCGTGCATGAGCGCGGTCACGGCGAGCTCGCGCCGCACGACGAGCGCGCCGACGCCGTACGGGCCGCCGAGCTTGTGCGCGGTCAGCGCGAGGGAGTCGACCCCCGAGGTCGCGAAGTCGACGGGCACCGCTCCGACCGCCTGCACCGCGTCGGTGTGGACCGGGATGCCGTACGCCGAGACGAGGCCGACGACATCGGCGATCGGCTGCACCGTGCCGACCTCGTTGTTGGCCCACATCACCGACACCAGCGCGACGTCGTCGTGGCTCTGCAGCACCTCACGCAGCGCTGCCGCCGACACCGAGCCGTCGGCAGCGGTGGGCAACCAGGTCACCTGGGCGCCTTCGTGTTCGACGAGCCAGTTCACCGAGTCCAGCACGGCGTGGTGTTCCACCTCGGTGGTGACGATGCGCCGGCGGCCCGGCTCCGCGTCGCGGCGGGCCCAATAGATCCCCTTGACGGCCAGGTTGTCGCTCTCAGTGCCGCCCGCGGTGAAGATCACCTCCGACGGACGCGCGCCCAGTTTGTCCGCGATCAGTTCACGGGATTCCTCGATCCGGCGCCGCGCCGCCCGGCCGCTGGTGTGCAGCGACGACGCGTTGCCGACGCTGCCGAACACGGCCGTCATCGCCTCGACGGCAGCGGGGTGCATCGGGGTGGTGGCGGCGTGATCCAGGTAGACCATGACGCGCCCCAGGATACCGGCCCGCCTGAGCGGTCTGGAACGCTTATGCCACCAGAGCGTGCCCTTGACCTGGGTGCGCGGGCGCCGCGACCAGGACCGCGGACTGGCAGCGGCGGGCCAGGTCCCGCCGATTGGTGCCCGGCAGCTGCAGGGATTCGACGTGCACCCGCGCCACGGTGCGCCGCACGGTCAGCAGCCGGCGGACCGACCGGAGCAACGTGTCGTCGCCGACGAACGCCGGAGCGGTCGAAACCCTGCCGTCAACGTGGTGATAGCTCAGTCCAAGTGGCTGCACCGGACGAGCGGCATCGATCGCGGCCTGAAACATCGCCGGATAGAAGGACCCGGACCCCTTGTGCGCCTCGCCGTGCCGGCCGCACCAGGTGGTGCCCTCCGGGAAGGCCACCACCGTCTGCCCGGAGCGCAGCCGGCGGGCGACGGCGTCCACCACTCCGGGCAGCCGCCGCAGACTGGCCCGTTCGATCGGGATGATCTTCAGGATGCGCGCCACCACCCCGATCGCGCCCCCGGTGAACATGTCGGCGCGAGCGACGAACGACCCGGGCAACACCGCACCGATGCAGAAGGCGTCCAACCAGGAGATGTGGCCGCTGACCACCAGGACTCCGCGCAGGTTTCGAATCGGACTGCCCGACACCGTGATCCGGACACCGAAGCAGCGCAGCACCAAACGGCAGTAGATGCGTTGCACCTTCGTCCGGCCCGGCAACGGCACCACCATCAGCGGCATCCCCGGCGCCAACAGCAGCGCCAACATCACGCGAAGCACTACCCGCAGCACCACCAGCGACCGGCGCGATTGCGCGACGCCGCCGACACCCACGCAGCTGACGTCGCACGAGGTGCGCGGCAGCCAGGCGTGGGCG
>Ga0131853_10001495_pt1 | contig 41777 bp, 32 predicted proteins | sample TergutLab28metaG_FD_92764 | JGI IMG/M metagenome (GOLD analysis project Ga0131853, IMG submission 92764) | Labiotermes labralis P1 segment gut microbial communities from Petit-Saut dam, French Guiana - Lab288 P1 (version 2) (version 2) | ecosystem: Host-associated > Arthropoda: Insects >...
ATGGCCTCCGGAGTAGGTGTTGTGTGGTAACTTCAGTTTACACCACGGCCGTCATGTTGTCTTCTTTTTTTCACTTGTTGCACTTCATATTATAATCTACCGTGGCAGGTCGTGCCGGGGTGGTTGTCTCTTTTGGAGGGATGCTTTGCAGGGGGATAGCCTGTACACAAATCCTCCGTCAGGCTTCGCCTGCCACCTCCTTTACAAAAGGAGGCTTTAAGGGCGTGCAGAACCCTCAACATATCTATCGTCGAGGGCTTGTATTTCCCATATTCTTCTGATATCCACAAGGTAAGTATTTCGATCGCTTAAGCGATCAACTACAGGACAGCGAAGAAATCAAAAAGCGCTTTGCCAATCTGCTGGACGACCTGTAGGGGCGCGCATTGCGCGTCCGCCCAAAACCTCCTTTCGCAACTGACGCCCCAAGAGCGAAGCGATTGGTTCGGCGGAAGGAGTGCCTGTGGTGCAAAGGAGGTGGCAGGCGCAGCCTGAGGTCGGTTTTGCGCCCTTTGTGTGACGTTACAACCACCCCGGCACGACCTGCCACCCCTCCAAGGAGGGGAATTAAGGGCAAAACCTCAGTCAGCTACGCTGACAGCTCCTTTACGAAAGGAGCTTAAGGGCAAAAACCCCCGACACACTACATGTCGGGGGTTTCCTCTATATCAAATGCCCCATAAATACGCTGACGCTTACAAAGTAGATCAAAAGTCCCGCAATGTCCTTGATAGACGTGATAATGGGCGCTGAGCCGGCGGCTTGATCTACATTGAACTTGATGAGAACAAAGGGAACAAAAAAGCCCAAGAGCGCTGCTAGCGTCATCGCCACGGTGAGAGACAGCCCGACAGCTAAGCCAAGGAGCGGTGTGCCGTCCAATATAAGCGCCCATATGGCGGCGATGATTCCAGTTACGATACCCAGCACAGCCCCCATGCTAAATCCAATACCGATCTCTTTCAAAAAGGGCTTTGCAAAGTTCTTCATTTGAATGTGTCCTAAGACAACGCCCCGCGCAAATACTGTAGAAGACTGTGTCCCCACATTACCGCTCATACCCATGAGCAAGGGGATAAATACGGCAACCATGGGGATGGATTCCAGGGTATCCTCAAAACCACCGATAATCCAGCCGGAAAATAAGGCGAAACCCAGGGTGATGAGCAGGATAGGCAGACGCACTCTCCATATACTTAATAAATTACCGTTTACCAAAACCTCACTGCGATCCGCCTCATTACCTGTAATACCCGCTTGGTCGAGCATGTCTTCCGTGGCTTCCTCTTCCAAGATATCCACTGCGTCGTCAATGGTTACGATGCCGACCAGACGGTCTTCTTTGTCTACAACGGGAATGGCAAGCAAATCCATCTCTTTGAGTACCCCGGCCACCTCTTCTTGGTCTGTGTCCGTGGATACATAGATGGGTTTTTTGCTCATCACATCTTCGACTTTGACATGGCCGTCTGCCATAAGCAAGTCTTTTAAAGAGAGCACACCCTCCAGTTTTTTGGAATTGCTGGTGACATAAAGGGTGTAGATGGTCTCTTTCTCCTTGGCTTGCTTGCGGACTTTTTCTAAAGCCTGATCCACTGTCATATTCCGGCGGAGGGAGATATATTCCGTGGTCATAATCCGCCCGGCGGTCTGGGATTCATAGCCTAAAAGCACGTTTGTGACATTTCGCTCTTCCGCTGACAGGGAGTTGATTAACTTTTTGGCAACCGATGCGGGAAGTTCGTCTAAGAGCTTTACACGATCATCGGGTGCGAGTTCCTCCATAAGTTCAATGGTGTGCTCATCGGTAAAGGAACGGATCAGATTATGTTGTTCATCTGTGTCCAACTCTTCAAAAAGCAAGAGGGCCGTGTCTTTGTTGAGCAAGCGGAATACAATCACCTGTTCCTCATCTGAGAGTTCATGAAAGGCGTGTAATATCTCGATGAGTTCCGCTTCAGCCAGTAGTTTTTTTAATTCTTCCATGCGCTTCTCTTTGATGCAGAGAAGAATTCTTTCTTGTAAAATGATTTCCATTGTCTACCTCCAAAAGTCCGTGGGAATTGATAGCATTCCCCTGTTTTCTTGTTTTCCTCCTACTACCGTCTGCGTCCATGAGATCTATCAACTCCTTTCGTCCCATCGTAGGGCCTGCCCCTACGAATCTGTTTGAAGGCAAGAAAAAACGACCCTTTCACAAAGGGTCGGAAATCTAGCCAGCACAGGGTATGGGCACGGTAAGCGTGCCGCCCATTGCATGGATATCCAGATTGTAACCCCTCGTACGAGCTTTAGCACTAAAAGACGTAGATTTTGGACGTTTTTCATCCAAAACAGCTACATTAAGCAAGCCTTAATCCGACTATGCCTGTTATACCCTTTACCGTCTCTCGACATTTCAGGGCAGCAGCCTGTGTTCTTTTAGGAGCCTCACCTAACAAGTTTATTTGCGATAGTATACCCATATTTTGCAACATACTACCTAAATATTATACCCGCTATTTGGCTAAGCTGTCAAGCCTTTGTGAAATGTTTATTTATAGCCCCGCGCCCTTGATTTTCGGGTGGTTTTACGTTATACTATTAGGTATAAAAACTATGTAATACTGTGTATTTTTTCACAATTTGCGCATTTATTCTCATCTTAGGAGGTATATTTCATGGATCAATTATTCACAACACACGAACGCTCCCCCGCTTGGGAGGGCTTTCGAGAAGGCAACTGGACGGATGAAGTACAAGTGCGGAATTTCATCCAGAAAAACGTCACACCCTACCACGGGGATGCAAGCTTCCTCGCCGGGGCGACGGATCGGACGATAGCCCTTTGGAATCAGGTTTTGGAGTTGCTTAAAGCGGAGACCGAAAAGGGCATCTTAGACGCAGAGACCAAGAAGCCCTCTACCATCGTGTCACATGGGCCGGGTTACATTGACAAGGAGTTAGAGCAAATCGTGGGCGTACAGACAGATGCGCCCCTAAAACGGGGTATCATGCCCAAGGGCGGCATCCGTGTGATTAAGTCTGCGCTGGAATCTTACGGCTACGAGTTAGACCCTGTCACGGAGGAAATTTACGAAGAGTATCGCAAAACCCATAACCAGGGCGTGTTTGACGTGTATACGGACGAGATGCGCAAGGCGCGCCGCTCCGGCATCATCACAGGGCTGCCGGACGCATACGGCCGGGGTCGTATCATCGGCGACTATCGCCGGCTTGCCCTTTATGGGACGGACTTCCTCATCCAAGACAAGAAAATGCAACTCACACGGATGGAGTTGCCGAACCTGTATCGGAAGCATACCCTGGTGCGGGAAGAGCTCAATGAGCAAATCCGCGCCTTGGACGAACTGCGTGAGATGGCCGCTACTTACGGCTTTGACGTGAGCAAGCCCGCCAAAAATGCGAAAGAGGCCATCCAGTGGACGTATTTCGCATTCCTGGCCTGTACGAAAGAGCAAGACGGGGCTGCCATGAGCCTGGGGCGGGTGTCCTCTTTCCTTGATATCTACATTGAGCGGGATCTGAAAAACGGCGTACTCAGTGAGCCGGAAGCCCAAGAGCTGATGGATCATTTCGTGATGAAACTGCGGGTCATCCGCTTTTTGCGTACCCCGGACTACAACGCCCTCTTCTCCGGCGACCCCACTTGGGTCACGGAAGCCATCGGCGGCATGAGTGAAAGCGGCGAGACTTTGGTCACAAAGAATTCCTTCCGTATTCTCAACACGCTTTACACCCTAGGGCCAGCCCCTGAGCCAAACCTTACGGTTTTGTGGAGTGTTGACCTGCCGGAGCATTTCAAAAAGTTCTGCGCCAAAGTGTCCATTGACACCAGTTCCATTCAATATGAAAACGACGACCTGATGCGGGGTTATTGGGGGGATGACTACTCCATCGCCTGCTGTGTGTCCGCCATGCGTACGGGTAAGCAGATGCAGTTCTTCGGGGCGCGGGCGAATCTGGGTAAGGCGCTCAACTATGCCATCAACGGCGGACGGGACGAGAAGACAGGAGAACAGATCGCGCCTGAATTTGCGCCTGTGACCTCTGAGTATCTGGACTATGACGAGGTCATGCGCCGCTTTGACCAGATTTTGGAGTGGCTGTCACGGCTGTATATCAATACGCTGAACGTAATCCACTACATGCACGACAAATACAACTACGAACGCCTGCAAATGGCCTTGCATGATCTCAAGATCCTGCGCACCATGGCTTGCGGTATCGCGGGGCTGTCCGTGGTGGCGGATTCCCTGTCTGCCATCAAACATGCCAAAGTCCGCACCATCCGCAACGAGGCGGGGCTTGTGGTTGATTATGAGGTTGAGGGCGATTATCCGGCCTTTGGGAACAATGACGATAGAGTGGATAAGATTGCGTATAACTTGGTACGGCTGTTTATGGAGAAGCTACAAAAACAGCACTCGTACCGGGATAGCAAACCCACTTTGAGCGTGTTGACCATTACATCCAACGTGGTGTACGGGCAGAAAACAGGCGCAACGCCGGACGGTCGGAAAGCCGGTGAGCCCTTTGCGCCGGGGGCAAACCCCATGCATGGGCGCGATAAAAAAGGCGCTGTGGCATCTATGGCTTCTGTGGCGAAACTGCCTTACGCCTACTCCTTGGACGGGATTTCTTATACATTCTCCATCATTCCGGGGGCTATCGGGAAATCTGACGAAGAGCGGCAAAGTAATCTGGCGGGGCTCATGGATGCGTACTTCAACGACAATGGGCATCATATCAACGTCAATGTCTTTGACAAGGAAACATTGTTAGACGCCATGGATCACCCGGAGAAATATCCGCAGCTTACGGTGCGTGTGTCCGGCTATGCGGTGAACTTTATCAAGCTCACCAGAGAACAACAGCTTGACGTGATCCACAGAACATTCCACGAGAGGATTTAGTGGCTTGAACCTACAGGGTTTACTTCCGTATAATAAGGATCTACAGGGCTATATCCATTCCGTGGAAACCGGCGGGATGGTAGACGGCCCTGGGATTCGTTATGTCCTGTTTTTCTCCGGCTGTAATCTGCGGTGTCAGTACTGCCATAACCCGGACACATGGAAACTCCATGACGGACAGCTCACCTCTGTGGAAGACGTGATCCAAGACATACGGAAATATAAGTCCTACCTGCATTTTTCCGGCGGCGGGGTGACCTTTACAGGGGGCGATCCGCTGGTACAGTCCCACTTTTTGGTGGAACTGCTCAAGGCTTGTAAGAATGAGGGGCTGCATACAGCCCTTGATACGGCGGGCTATGCTCCGGTGGATGTGGCGCAGCGGGCTTTGCGTTATACGGATTTGTTATTGCTTGATCTCAAATCCATGAATCCCTTTGTCTACAAAGACTTAACCGGCGTACGTCTTGATCCGACCCTTGAGGTGCTACGGCTTTCGCGGAACATGGGTGTGCCGGTTTGGATTCGCTTTGTGCTCGTGCCGGGAATCACGGATAATGCGGACGATCTCCACGCTATGGCGGCATTTTTGGAAGATTTTCCGAACATTGAGAAGATCGAAGTCTTGCCCTTTCACAAGATGGGCGAGTATAAATGGGAAGAACTGGGCGTTCCTTACGCGCTGTCTGCCGTTGAACCGCCCACACAGGCGGAACTGGATCGTGTGCTGGAGATTTTGACCCTTCCCCCGGGGAGGTAAAGGAGTTTATGGCTATGCTAACATCGGAAATCAAACAAAAGGCCTTGGAGCTTGGCTACTTGGGATGCGGTGTGATTCCTGCCAATATTTTTGCCGTATACGCACAGGATTTGGACGAGCGGGTGAAGTCGTTCCCGGAATCGCAAGCCTTGTACGAGCCTTTTTACAAGTTTACACGCCAGCCGGAGGGTGCGAAGTCTATCATTGTGTGCACACGGCGATACAATGATTATCAGATGCCGAAAGACTTAGATGGGCTGATTGGGAAGCTGTATCTGTTCCACTGTATGCTCCCTTATACCGAAGCCCACCGGGCATCGGCGGAGTTTGAGGCGTATCTGAAATTCCATGGTATACGGACACTTACATATGACGCCCCTGTCCGCATGGCTGCTGTCATGGCGGGGCTTGGGACGTATGGGTATAATAATTTTTTCTACGATTCCAAGCATGGTTCTTATGTGTGGATTGACACATGGGTGGTGGATCAAGAACTGGACTATGACAGGGTGCAGGAAAAGGCGATCTTACCTGCCTGTAGTGCGGCTTGTTTGAAGTGTGTGAAAGCATGTCCGACCAATGCGCTTGCAGAACCTTTGTCTATGAACCGGGGCAGATGTTTGACCCATCTTTTGACCCATGCGGCAGATACGCTGGATGAGGAAACACGCGAACAGATGGGCGTTTGGCTTTATGGTTGTGATATCTGTCAGGATGTGTGTCCCATGAACAAGGATAAGTTTACGGACACTACGCCCTTTCCCTTGCTTGCTGACTATGTGGAATACCTCACGCCGGAGCGAATTTTGGCGATGGACGAGGCCACCTTTGACAATGTGATGCGCCCTCGCTTTTTTGCCGCGGGGACGGGTAGTTTGTGGCTGTGGAAGTGTAATGTGCTGCGTAGTTTGGTAAATAGCGGGGATGCGCGGTATCATGCTTTGATCCGGCAATATGCGACGCACGCGGATGCGCGGGTACGGGAGATTGCCTTGTGGGGATGCGGGCGCTTGGGATTGGTGGTGTAGGCAATTTACAATTTAAGCGTGAAAATAATATGAGAGGGGCGGGTATATCGTGAGCAATATAATGGACATAGCGATCGTGCGGCAAGTTTTTGGAGTAATGCTCATTTTATGTGGGCTTGGGTTTATCATCCAGAAATATCGGATTGTAATCGGCGGAACTGCTATTCAAGCTAAAGTGATACATTTTGAAGATATACCAACAGCTCGTGGCATTGACGCCCACAGACATGTCGTGGGATTTACTTATGCCGGAAACTACTTAGAAAAGCCCACAAGAAGCAATGCATTCTTTCCCAAAAAGCAAATTGGAAGAAATATTTCTGTTTATTATAATGAAAAATATCCCACTTATGTCATTAAAAAAGGCATGGGCACGGAGCTTGGCGCTTTGTTCTTTATTTTGTTCGGATTACTACTGCTTTTTGCCCATGTGCTGTAACTGATTTTTTGTGTACCGAATGAGCATTCAACCACATAACAACAAACCCCACCACAAGGTAAAACCTGCGGCGGGGTTTTTCATCCCACATCTATCTACTGCCTCTCCTCATCCGGATGACGCCTATATAGCATGACAGCAATACCCGCGGTGACCAAGAGCAACACACCCACATATAGCGGAAACAATCCATAACCAAACTGTCTGCCGATTAGGCCGAACAGGGGCGGCAGGGTCATGACGCCCAAGAACACTGCTGTGATCTGAAGCCCCACCATGGCTTGGGTATATCCCTTGCCGACGATGCCGGGGGTGAGGTGGATAAAGTTGGGGAACAGCGGGGCTGCGCCAAGGCCTGTGATGATGAGACCCGGTCGTAAGCTCCACGCAAAGGGTAATGCAATGGTGACGAGCCCAACAAAGATAAGGCATAAACCCAGCGTGGCAATTTGCCGACTGGATCGCCGTATGGCTAGAAATCCGCTGAAAAGCCGTCCGAGGGTGAGGGCGAGATAATAGAGGGCGAACCAGCTTGTGGCCGTTTCCCGCAGGATGCCGCGGGACATGACTAAATAGGTGTTGCTCCAAAGCCCCAGACTGCCCTCCAGTCCGCCTAGGAAGAAAAATAGCAATATGGCAAAGGGTGCGCCTTGCAGACGCAGGAGTTTCGCTATGCCGGGGACTTCTATCTTCTCTTGTATGCGTGTTTCTGTGTGTCCTGTTTGGGTGGTGATTGCTTTCTTCCAGCGCGGCAGAGAGACAAGCAGAATCGCCGCCAAGATAAGTTGCAACGTACCCACAATGCGATAGCCTGTAGTCCAGCCGCCTAGACGCATGAGGCTAAAGGCCATCAGTGCAGGGCCGCCTGTTGCGCCGATGCCCCAAAGACAGTGAATCCAGTTTAGGTATTTGGCGTCGTAATGGGTCGTCAGAAAGCCGTTGCTCCCGGCGTCAATACTGCCGGCGCTAAAGCCCAGGGGGATTGCCAAAAGGCAGAGGACTACAAAATGGCCGGACAGGGAGACACCAAATAGGGCTGTCCCCATCACGAGGAAGCAAGCTGTTAGCACCATGCCTGTTCCAAAGCGGCTGATGATGCGCGCACTCAGGTAGCTTGCGATGATGGTGCTGACAGAGGTAATCATCAGCACCGTGCCGGCGGCGGCCGCGTCTACGCCGAAATGGCCATACATGGACGGCCAGGCGCTGCCGAGTAAGGGCTCGTTCAGACCTAAGCCGATAAATGCGAGGGCAATGAGAATCATGAGTGCGATCATGGGCGTGCTCCTATTGCGCAGTCTTATCCGGGTGACGGATATAGAGAATGATGGTGGGGACTGCCATGCCGACTAGCAAGAGACCTGTAAAGATCGGAAAGAGGTGATAGCCCAAGCGGCTTCCCAGTTGTCCAAACAGGAGCGGCAAAAGGGTGACGCCCACATAGGAAGCGACCATTTGGAGGCCGATCATGGCGCGGGTGTGACCCTTACCGAAAACGCTTGCGGTGTTGTGTACATAGTTTGGGAATAGAGGCGCTAGGCCGATGCCGGCGAGGACAAGGCCGGGTCGTAAGCTCCACATAAAGGGCAGGGCAAGGGTGATCATCCCTGCCGCAAAGATGCCGAGCCCCAAGTAAATGATCTGTCTGCTGTGCAGACGCATGGTGAGGAAGCCTGTGAATAGCCTTGCAATTGTGAGACCTAGGAAATAGAGCGCCAGCCAACTGGTTGCCGTCTCAGGAGATATGTCACGGGCACTAACGAGATATGTGGTGCTCCAAAGGGCCATCATCGCGCCGATGCCGCCTAAGAAGAAAAAGAGCACCAGCGCAGAGAACGTACCGGGTAGGCATAGGAGTTTAGATGTACTGAGTACCTCCTCGGTTTCTTCCGAGCTAGCTTCTGTGAGTTCCCCTTTCTGTCTAAAGGCTTTTTTCCACATAGACAGGGTGGCAAGTAAAATCAGCATAAAGGCAAGTTGGGTGAAGCCGATCACACGATAGCCAACCCGCCAGCCGCCTAGATGCATGAGACTAAAGGCCATCACAATAGGGCCGATTGTCGCACCCACTGCCCAGAAGCAGTGCAGCCAGTTGAGATATTTTGCACTGTAGTGTATGGCTAAAAAGCTGTTGCCCGCTGTATCTACATTACCCATACCAAAGCCCAGCGCGATTGCAAACAGGCAGAGCATGACAAAGTGGTTGGCGAAGGAGAAGCTCAGCAATGCCGCCCCCATCATAAAAATGCTTCCTGTCAGTACGATGCTTGTGCCAAACCGGCGGAGCAATCGGGCACTCAGATAGCCGCCAAGGATGGTACTGCCGGAGAGAACCATCGACAGGATGCCCGCAGCCCCCGCGTCTACACCGAACTCGCCATACATAGACGGCCATGCACTACCCAGCATTGCGCCGCCCATGCCCAGGCCGATGAAAGTCATGTAGATGAGAAGTAATATTATGATCATGGGATGCTCCCTTGTCTGCTTTGAAGTCCTCAAACAGTATACCAGCCTGGCCGGATTGTGGCAAGGCTGGTATTGGGGGGTAATATGTCGGTTTTTGTCGGCTGCTTTGTAGGGTGCTATGGTACGAGAGAAAACACCCGCCGCCCGCAGGCGGCGGGTGTTTTCTTCCTGTAGGGGCAGACCTTGTGTCTGCCCGGAACGGTAAGGTTGACAGGGCAGACACAAGGTCTGCCCCTACAAATCATTACGACAAACTCTGCTCCGTCCGACCAATAATATCATCCTGTGTCGCCTTGGACAACACATTGAAAAACGCACTATACCCAGCCACACGGACGATGAGGTCGCGGTGGTTTTCCGGGTGCTTTTGCGCGTCCAGCAAGGTTTCTCGAGAGACCACGTTTAGTTGGACGTGGAAGCCCTCTAAACGATCAAAGAATGTGCGCATGAGGGCGATGAGTTTCATGCGGTCGTCCGGGTTTTGCAGGGTTTGGGGGGTGACTTTTTGGTTTAAGAGGACACCGCCTGTGATCTCCCGGGTTGGCAGTTTAGATACGGATTTAAACACAGCCGTTGGCCCATTGCGATCCATGGCGTGGCTGGGGGAGCAGCCCTCTGCCAGAGCTTGCCCTGCAAAGCGGCCGTCCGGCGTTGCGCCTGTGCCTGCGCCTTGGGGTACATTTGCGGAGATGGAGGACGTGCCTGCAAAGTACACCCCGCCGATTGGGCCGCGGCCGTAGCGGGTGTTGTGGTATTTTTTCATCTCGTCAATGTAGATGTCATAGGCATCACGGAGGAGGAGGTCTACGTAGTCGTCATCGTTGCCGTATTTGGGGGCTTGGAGGAGGTTCTCGCGGATTGCGGCGTTTGCTTCCCCCTCGAAATTTGCTTCCAGGGCGTCCCATAATTGAGGCGGGGTCACTGTCTTGTCTTCAAAGACGCATTTTTTGATAGCTGCCAGTGAATCCGCCAGATTTGCGATGCCCACTTGCAGGTCACTGATGAAGTCGTAGACCGCGCCCCCCTCTTTCAGGTTTAGGCCGCGCTCAATACAGTCGTCACAGAGGGCGGAGCAGAGGATGTCCGCTGTGTGTTGCTCCAAGACGGTATCGGCGCAGGAATCAATAATGATACAATGGCGGGTGAATGCACGGATGATTTTCTCCCAGGCGGCACGGACATCGTCAAAGGATTGCATGTCACGGAAATGCCCTGTACCCTCACAAAGCCGTGTGCCGGATTTGGGGTCGATGCCGTCATTTAGGGCAATGAGCAGGGATTTGGGGAAGTTGAGGAAACTCATCCCCGTACAGCGATAGCCCCACTTGCCGGGGACGGCGACTTCCACACAGCCAATGGCGCTGTAGTCATATGCGTCCGCTCGGGAGACACCTTTTTCGAGGAAGGATGGGATGATGACCTCGTCACTATTGAAGGCCGGCATACCGAAACCAAGGCGTACCACTTCGATGCATTCTTGCATAAAGCGGTCATCCAGCCCGCGGTGATAGCGTACGGTTAGGTTGGGTTGGGGGAGCTTGGTCTGGGCGACACTGCGGAGGATGAGATAGGTGAGCGGATTTACCGCGTCCTGCTCGTCTCTTGTCTGGCCGCCCACGGTGACGTTTTGGTAGAGGGGACTGCCCGCTGAGAAACGGGTGTGTGTCCAGCTGCGGATTTTGTTGATGGTGTAGGTTTTGAGCCATAGATTTGTGAGTAGCTCACAGGCGGATTCTTCGGTGATCGTCCCTGCCGCTAGGTCGCGCTCAAAGTATGGGTACAAGAACTGATCCATGCGGCCATAACTCAGAGAGTGACCGTTACTCTCAATCTGCAATACAAGGTGGACAAGCCAAGTGGACTGTACGGCTTCCGCAAAGCTCTCTGCCGGATGGCGCGGAACTTTGTATAGGATGCGGGACATTTCCAAAAGCTCCGTTTTGCGCGATTCGTCCGTCTCTTGTTCTGCCATCTCTGCGGCAAGTTTGGCGTAACGCTCGGCAAAGGCGATGGTCGCGTCACATACGATTTCCACGGCGCGGAGGAAGTAGGATTTGTTTAGATTCGTGTAGTCCATCAGATCCAGCTCTGTGAGGCGTTTCGCCGCGCGGGCTTTGACCTGTTCCAGTCCCTCTGTTAAGAGTTCTTCATATTTAACCGCAACGTGGGCGTCGCCGGAGGTGATGTTGCCCTCCGCTTTGATGATGCCTAGATCGTAGAACAATTTACTGGATTCCGGCATGGCGGCGAGACCACGGGCTTTGATGGTGTTGTTTTCCCAAAAGGTTGCGATGTCTCGCAGGGTCTGTTTGCGGTCTTCGGTGATGTAAAAACGGTCGCCGTCCCGCTTGTCGAATTCGTCTAGCTCTGCAATCACCCAGTCCATGGCGTACTCGGGAAAGATGGGGGCGGCACGGTTGCCGGAGGCTTGGTTGCCGGCGATGCGGGTTTCGGGTTCGATAAAGATGCTCATCTGCTCCAGTATGTCTTGTAACATCAGCGCCCGCCGGATGGCAAGGGGTTGATGGTAGTTTGCTTTGTAGGATTTTGTCGTGATCTCCGCCCGCTCTACGCAGACATTGGACTTTGCATTGAGGAGGGATTCGCGGAAGCTGTGCATCCGCTTGGTGAGTGTGCCGAAATAGTTCATGGTGTTCTCCTTTGCTTGGGTGGTTTTAGGTGTACCTTGTAGGGGCGCACAGTGTGCGCCCGTGGTTGCAGTTTTGGTGGTGTACTGGTGGTGTGCTGATGGTTGAAACATGGCGGGCGCATATCATGCCCTGCGGGTACACTGTGCGCCCGTGGTTGCAGTGCATGATTACGGGCGACCGGGTCGGTCGCCCCTACGGGTGTCGTTGTGTTTTGTAACAACGGGCGGGCTGACCCCGCCCCTACGGACGCGTTGCAGATTCGGGACACAGGCGACCGGAGCGCGGTGGGTTTGTGGAGTAGGGGCGGATTCTATATCCGCCCTATTGCGCCTGCCACATCTTCTTATGTTTATGAAATCATCAACATATACCGGGCGGATATGGAATCCGCCCCTACATAACAGTGCATTCTAAATTTTCACTTTATGCACTTTCACGCCGGCTTGCTTGAGCACTTTTTCAGACGCTTCCGGGATGCGGCTGTCTGTGTAGACGGCGCTTACTTCTTCGGTTTTCATTAGTGCAACAACACTTCGTTCACTGAATTTTTCCGATTCTGTCAAGATGATAACATGGGTGGCCTGCCTTGCCATGTCACGGGCGGCTTCAGCGCGCATACGGTTGTCGCAGGTGAAGCCTGTGTGGGCTAGATGTCCGTCTGCGCCGATGAAGATTTTATCAACGAAGTACTCTTCCGCGCATTTTCGGACAATGGGCCCAACCATGACCTGGGCTTGGGGCTGATAGTCGCCGCCTAGGAGTACTATTTGCACGTCGGGTACTTTGCTGATGTAGCCTGCGATGAAGGCGGAGTTTGTGACGATGGTAATGTCTCTGTTACTGCGGGCAAGCTCGTCTGCCAGCATGGCGCAGCAAGAGCCGTTTTCGATCATCACCGTCTCCCCGTTTTTCACCGTCTTGGCGGCGAGGGTTGCGATGCGGCGTTTGGTTTCGTAGTGATAGGCCATCCGCCGGTTCATATCGTCCTTGGGGCGTAGCAAGGCATAGCCATGTTCCCTGTGGATAAGCCCCTGATCTTCCAACTGGTCTAGGTCTTTTCGCGCGGTCACTTGGGAGACCTCTATGAGCTCCGCCAGCTTTGCAACTTCGATTTTTCCATGTTCCGTCAGGATTTCTAAAATCCGGGTTTGTCTGTTATTCTCCACCGGGAAACACCCCTTTCTGTTCTATTTCAGTATAGCATATCCGCTGAAAAAAGCAAGCTAAAATTTACGAATGATAGCTTAAATTCTATCAAACGTAAGTTTTCAGCGCTTATTTTTGTTTAAACGTAAGGGATTCCACTTGCCAAACGTAAGGGATTGTGCTATACTTTTGGCAGTGATTAACCTGATTTCCCCCGTGGGCAAAGGAGTTCCCCTATGACAAGTGACCGTGTGTGTCTGTTTAGCATCCAAAAATTTAGCATCCACGATGGGCCGGGCATACGGACTTCCCTGTTCTTCAAGGGATGTCCCCTTCGCTGTCAGTGGTGTTCCAACCCGGAATCCTTTGAGGCGGGCGTACAGGCAGATCTGGATGAACGCCTTGCCGGGAAATGGTATTCTTACGATGAGGTGTTGCAGGCTTGCCTGTCGGACTTGGTTTTTTACGAGGAATCCGGGGGCGGGGTCACTTTGACCGGTGGCGAGGTTTTGGCACAGCCCCAGGCGGCGGAGGCGATTTTAAAGCTACTCAAGGCCAATGGTATACACACAGCCCTTGAGACCACCGGCTTTGCTGCGGCAGAGGTGTTCGATCAAGTGATTGCCCATGCTGACTTACTGCTCTATGACATGAAGCATTATGACGATGCAAAACACAAGGCAGGGACTGGGGTTGGAAATGGGCTGATTTTGCAAAATCTCAAACGTGTGATCGAATCGGGCAAGGACGTTTTGGTGCGTGTTCCTGTCATCCCGGGATATAATGATTCTTTGGAGGATGCACGGGGCTTTGCGGGGCTGCTTTTATCTTTGGGGCTTATGCGGGTGCAACTTTTGCCTTTCCATCAGTTTGGGTCGCAAAAGTATGAGACCTTGGGCTTAGACTATGCCTATGCCGGTGCGAAATCTCTCCATAAGGAAGACCTTTCGGCGTATCAAGATGTGTTCACACAGTCAGGGATTGACTGTTTTTTCTAACATACCGTAGGACACTCCCTCAGTCGCTACGCGCCAGCTCCCTCAAAACGAGGGAGCCAAATAATGGTCAAGGGCAAAGCTCCAAGCCTCCTTCGCTTGCGAGGGAGGTGGCAGGCGTAGCCTGACGGAGGGAGTACACAGGAGCGCGCGCCCTACAAAATCGGAAGGGGTTCAATCTGTCCGCGGGCGAACACAGTTCGCCCCTACGACTATAAAAGGGAGGGTTCTTCAGATGAGCATGACAAAACTACGAGCCGGCATCATCGGTTGCGGTGGGATAGCGGCGCAAAAGTATTTCCCCGCGCTACAGACCAATGGGGATCTATGTGAGATGGTCGCGTTTTGCGATAGTAATGAGGCGCGTGCCAAACAGGCTGCCGCTGATTGGGGTGTACCGGGCGCGCAGTCCTATGCCGATTACCACGATTTGCTTGCACAAGGGGATATTGACGTGGTTTTCGTGATGACGCCCAATGTGTCACACGCGCCCATTGTGTGTGCGGCCTTTGAGGCGGGCAAGCATGTCATGTGCGAAAAGCCCATGTCTGCTACCACAGAGGACGCAGAGCTTATGATGGCGGCTTGGAAGAAGAGCGGCAAACTCTTCACTGTAGGCTATCAAAACCGTTTCCGCCCTGAAGTGCAGACCTTGCACCGTGCCATCCAAGCGGGTGAGCTGGGTGAGATTTACTATGCCCGTGCTATGGCTGTCCGCAGGCGGGCTGTGCCTACTTGGGGTGTGTTCCCGGATAAATCCCTACAGGGCGGCGGGCCGCTGATTGATATTGGGACACATGCACTGGACATGACCCTTTGGCTCATGAATAACTACGAACCTGCCAGTGTCAGCGGCAGTGTATTCTATAAGCTGGGGCATTTGCCGGAGGCCATGGAGGGTAACCTCTTTGGCCCTTGGAATCCCAAAACCTTTGAGGTGGAGGATTCGGCCTTTGGCTTCATCAAGATGAAAAACGGCGCGACCATTGTTCTGGAATCCTCCTGGGCGCTGAATGTGACGGAATCTCGCGAGGCCTCCACCACCCTTTGCGGTACGAAAGCAGGGGCTGAGATTCGTTCCGGCATTAGTTTTCCCAAAGATGAGCTCATTCTCAATCGGGGGGCGTATGGCAAGTTGTTGGACGAGACCCTCTGCAAAGACGGCGTAGTCAAATACTTTGGCGGAAGCAGTGATGATCCCGGCGTAGTCGAGACGCGGCAATGGCTCAAGGCCTTGCACGGCGAAGGTGAGCCTTTGGTGAAGCCGGAGCAGGCCTTTCTGGTAACAAAACTCTTAGACTGTATCTATAAATCCGCCAAGAGCGGCAAGGAAATCACATTTTAGGAAGGTAAGACAGCATTTTGAATATATTTGACCCCAGAAAAGTAAAAGCCCTAGCCTTAGACCTAGACGGAACACTGTTAGACCGGGGTGTGCTTGCTCCCGGCACTTTGGATATCTTAAAGAGAGTATCCGACTTGGGCATAGAAATCATGCTCGCCACAGGGCGGCCGAGACGGGATGTGCCGGATGAACTGCTGGCCATGCCGGAACTGCGGTATCTGATTACACTAAATGGTTCTTGCGTGGCAGACACTACGGCGGGGCGCTATATCTCCCGTTCTTCTTTGGACTATCCCCTCGCCCAAGAACTCTTGGCCTTTTTGAAAGAACATATCCAGTATGTCCATTTGATGTGTGACGATAGAACCTATGTAAGGCCTGTCTGCGCCATGCATACTAGGACGCATTTTGAAGCGCAGCTTACACCAGAGGCGCTGGCAGAAGCCTATGAAACCCTCTATATTGTGGACGCCCCCATGGATCATATGAAAGAACACGCCATCGTGATAGATAAAGTGGTTGTAAACTTGGGGGATGCGGCGGTAGCGCAATCTATGCTGTCAGTGGTTGCACGTCAATTCGGTGTGGAAACCGCAGTTATGGAGAAAAGTAACTTTGAGATCACAGCAAGGGGCGTCAATAAGGCCACGGGAATTGAACAGATCGCACAGCATGTCGGTTTCGCCATGGGAGAAACCGTCGCCATCGGCGATAGCGGCAACGACATTCTCATGCTACAGTCTGTGGGCTACCCCATTGCCATGGGGAATGCTTCCGATGAGGTGAAATCCCTTGCCCGTATGATCGCACCCCCTGTGACGGAGGGCGGCGCTGTGACGGTACTTGAAGAGTTGTTTTTCTCCTAGAGATTGAGGTGTGGCATGAAAAAAGCTGTTATGTATGGGGCCGGCAATATCGGCCGGGGATTTATCGGACAGGTTCTGCGGGATTCCGGTTATCGGGTCGTCTTCGTCGATGTGAATATGGCGATGGTGGATGCGTTTAATCAGGCTGGTCAATACACGCAAGTCATCGTAGATGGGGATGCATGCACAGAGCGTGTGATTGATCAGGTTTCTGCGGTGCACGGCGGTGACGCTCTTGCTGTGATTGCGGAGATTGCGACGTGTGACCTCTTGGCAATCTCGGTGGGGGCTGCTGTTTTGCCCTTGATTGCACCTAATATTGCCAAGGGTATTATGGAGCGCATGGGGCGGCCGCTCAATATTTTGATCTGTGAAAACCTGATCCGCTCTCATGACGTCTTAGGGGATTTGCTTTGCAGTGTACCCGGGTTTGATCGTACATACCTAGCCCATGTTGGGCTGGTGCGGACGACCATTGGGCGGATGGTGCCTACACTTTCAGAAGAGATGCAGCGGGAGAATCCTACCATGATCGCCGTAGAGCCTTATTGTGAGCTACCCATGGATCTGGATGCTCTTGTGGGCGATCCGCAGATTGCACACGCTGTGCCTTACTCGCCTTTCTCCTTTATGGAGGAGAAAAAGCTCTATATCCACAATATGGGACACGCCTTGACCGCTTATCTGGGCAATTTGAAAGGCTATTCTTTGATCTGGGAAGCCATCTCTGATACTGAGATTTTCGCCCGGGCAAAGGAGGCCATGCTTTGTGTGGCGCAGGCCTTGGCGGCAGAATATGACGTTGATCTCCCCTCTCTTTCGACACATGTGGATGATTTGCTCGTCCGATTTGGAAATCGCGCCCTGGGAGACCCGGTTTCTCGGGTGGGACGAGACCCCATGCGGAAGCTTGCACCCGGTGATCGGTTTATCGGAGCTTTGCATAAGTGCAAGGCGAACGGTGTCGCGTATGAACCCATCCTCCACGGGATCGCCGCCGCATTGTGCTATGAGGGTGCAAGCGACGATCCGTCAGCGGCTGAGATGATGGGACGGATTGGGGTTGATGGGGCGATGGGGTTTTTGCAATCTTGGTGTCAGTTGGATGAGGCAGATAGTGGGCGATGTGCGGGGATTTTTGAGACCTTGAAATAGATTTTTGAAGACGGCGTTCCAGCGTATAGCTGGAACGCCGTTTTCCATTGTGGAGCTACACTTAACAGACACATTACAGGTATATTGTTCATTGATAAGCGTAGCGATGTCTATTATAATATAAAGTGAAAAATCTATGAACATACTTGCCCAAGGAGGTTTATATGCCACACCGTAAATTACTTATTGTGTTAAGCATATTCCACGCAACGGTGAACACATTGTACTTAGTCAGGTTTTTTGGGGTGCTTCCGCCTGAAGAGGTCGTTTATGGATATGTGCCATGGTTTATGTCCTTTACATTAGCCAACATTGTTTTTACCTGCTTCGCATGGCTTCTGGTGTATGCATTGTTTAAAAAATCTGACACATTAGCAGTCTTCGCAGGCTTGTTAAATGCGGGGGGCTTGATTTTCCATGCATTAAACGGTTTCATGTTTGGTTTTTATACGGGCTATCTACAAAAGATGACAGTTAACGCAATATTTGAAATCGTAGTTTATGCATACGGTTTGGCGCTCGCCGCATTTTACATTGCACAATTTGGGAAGTTTATTTCAAAAAATATTAAATAGGAACGGACTTTGAGGCATGAGGTTGGTTTTATAGTAACTCCCAGCCTCTGCGGGGAGGACCACCCCGTCAAGCTTCGCTTGCCACCCCTCCAAGGAGGGGAATTTGGGCTACTGTGCATTTAATTCCCCTCCTTGGAGGGGTGGCCGAAGGCCGGGGTGGTTACCGCCGCACCACCGCACAAGGGGCAATCCTCAGTCAGCTTCGCTGACAGCTCCTTTACGAAAGGAGCCTAGGTCAAGGACTTTTTGTATATAGCTAAGGCCACCTATTGCGATAGGCGGCCTTTTTTTGTGCTATTAATTAAGCCTTGCTCTCTTACAAAGTCTCTACGGCAAGTCGTTCAACCGCAAGCCCTTTTTTGTACTGCTCCATGAATGTACCGAAGCCGTCTACATCCGCTTGTTGTGGTTTTAGGGTGGATGCGGCGGCGGTGGCGAAGACCTTGTGATCCAGATATTCTTGCAGGGTTTCGTCCGCTTGTTTGTTCTGCATGTAGCTGGCAAGCACAGCCATCCCCCAAGGGCCGCCCTCGCCTGCTGTTTCCATTACGGTGACAGGTGTGTTGAGGGCTGCTGCCATCATCTGCTGGCCGACGGCCTCTGTCTTGAAGAAACCGCCGTGACCGTATACTTTTTCTAAGGTCACGTTCTCCTCCTTTTCGAGGATGTCATACCCGATTTTCAGTGTACCAAGGGCAGAATATAGGTTCATGCGCATGAAGTTTGCCAAGGTGAAGTTATCATTGGGCCGCCGGACGAAGAGTGGTCTCCCCTCTTCCAGCTCCGTGATGCTCTCGCCGGACACGTAGTTATAGGACAGAAGACCGCCGCAGTCGGGATCGGCTTCTGTGGCTTTGCCGTAGAGCATTTTGTAGAGCCCTGTTTTGTCCAGGTCTAGGCCGGCAGCTTTCGCGAATTCTGCGAATAGCTTTACCCATGCGTCAATGTCGCCGGTGCAGTTGTTGCAGTGTACCATGGCGACGAGACTACCGTCCGGCGTGGTGACCAGATCAATCTCCGGGTGTACCTGTTGCAAGTCCCGCTCCAGTACTGCCATGAGGAAGATGCTCGTACCCGCACTTACATTCCCCGTTCTGGGTGCGACGCTGTTGGTGGCGACCATGCCTGTTCCTGCGTCCCCCTCCGGCGGGCAGAATGGGATGCCGGCTTGCAGATTGCCTGTGGGGTCGAGCAGTTTTGCGCCTGTCTCGGTCAGAGAGCCGGCTGATGCACCTGCACTTAATACCCGGGGGAGGATGGTTCTGATCTCCCAGGGATAGGCATGGGGTTTTATAAGGGCGTCAAATTGATCCAGCATGGTTTCGTTGAATTTCTTACTGGCAAGGTCAATGGGGAACATACCGCTGGCTTCCCCAACGCCGATCGCTTGCTCTCCTGTCAGCTTCCAATGGATGTAGCCTGCAAGGGTTGTGATATGTGCGATTTCCGGCACATGGGCTTCCCCGTTTAAGATCGCTTGGTAGAGATGGGAGATGCTCCAGCGGTGTGGGATGGGATACCCAAATAGGGGTATCAACACATCACTGGACTGGGCTGTGATGGTATTCCGCCATGTGCGGAACTCTGCGAGTTGTTCCCCTTTTTCGTCAAATACCACATAGCCGTGCATCATGCCGGAGATCCCGATGCTGCCTACGGATGTAAGGGGTACGCCGTATGTCTCTTGCACATCTTGCGCCAGATTTGCATAGCATTCCTGTACGCCCCGCCATGCGTCAGCGAGATCGTATGTCCAGATGCCGTCGATAAGCTGATTCTCCCAGTCGTGGCTGCCGGTGGCAAGGGGCGTATGGTCTTGCCCGATGAGTACCGCCTTGATCCGGGTAGAACCCAGCTCTATGCCGAGACTTGTTTGGTTCTCTAAGATTTCGTTTCTTATTTTCTCATGATTCATCGTTGCACCTCACGCTTCATTTTTGACCGTAGTATGCGTCTTTCCCGTGTTTCCGCAAAAAATGCTTATCCAGCAGCGTCTGCTGCATATGGGGGATGTCCCCTTGCATGGACATACAGTGCCATGCCATGAATGCGATCTCTTCCAAGACCACCGCATTATGTACGGCGTCTTTTACATCTTTGCCCCAGATGAAAGGGCCGTGGCTGGCCACAAGCGCCGCGGGGATCATCAGCGGGTCTATCCCTGCAAAGGCCTCTATAATTACCGTACCTGTCTCCGCTTCGTACTCGCCTTTTATCTCTGTTTCCGTCAGCTTACGGGTACAGGGAATCTCGCCGTAGAAATAGTCGGCGTGAGTTGTACCCAATGGCGGGAGGGGCTGATTGAGCTGGGCGAATATGGTCGCCCATTTGCTGTGGGTGTGCACCACGCCGCCAATGGTGGGAAAGGCGCGGTACAGAGCAAGATGGGTGGGCGTATCAGAGGATGGGTTTAGCTTGCCCTCCACTTTTTGACCGCTCTCCAAATCCAGCACTACCATATCCTCGGCTTGCATGGTGTCATAGTCGATGCCGCTGGGCTTGATGACGACATACTTCCCCGTTTCGTCAATGGCGGACACGTTGCCCCAAGTGAATACCACGAGATTGTGTTTTACAAGGTCTAGGTTTGCCTCGAATACTTCTTTTTTTAACTGTTCTAACATCTTCATATTCTCCTTTTGTCGTAGGGGCAGACCTTGTGTCTGCCCAAAACCCCAAGACCGACAGGGCAGACACAAGGTCTGCCCCTACGGATGCCAAGGTGACATATCCGATTCCGTGAAATCTTACTTCAATTTCCAGATCAGATCAGCCAGCAAGAGCTCTTGTTCCAATTTTGCAGGGTCGGTGTCTTTGTTGATGTAGACGAACTCAATATCCATCATCCGCGCCCAGTCCCGCATCATTTCAGCGTCACAGTCGTAGCTCAAGGTTGCGTGGTGGGCGCCGCCGGCACGAATCCAGCATTCGCCGCCGACTTCTAAGTCCGGCTCCGGTGTCCACATGACGCGGGCTACAGGCAGGTTCGGCATGGTTTGGGTTGGTTTGAAGCATTCGATGTCGTGTACAATCAGCCGCAAACGGCCGCCCATGTCGATGAGGCTTGCTAGGATGGCTTTACCGGCTTTCCCCTCAAATACGAGACGTGCAGGCGGTTCTTTGCCGCCTATGCCCAGTTTGTGCACCTGAATAGATGGCTTGTCGGCCGCGATGGTGGGGCAGATTTCCAACATGTGCGCGCCAAGGGAAATGCCCCCTGCCATGTCGTAGGTATAGTCCTCCATAAAGGATGTGCCGCCGGGCATACCCTCTGCCATGGCTTTCATGACAGCTGTCATGGCGGCAGTTTTCCAATCACCCTCGCCGCCGTAGCCGTAGCCTTGGCGCATGAGGTCTTGGCTTGCAAGGCCGGGCAGTTGTTTCATGCCGTAGAGGTCTTGGAAGGTGTTGGTAAAGGCCATACAACCCTCTGCGTCCATCATGGCCTTAATTGCGATTTCTTCTCTGGCTTGGTAACGGATGGCGTCCATGTCTTGTGCGGTGAGACTATAGCGGGTTTCATAGTCTGCAATCAGCGCGTCCACTTGGGCTTCCGTCACGGCATTCATCGCCTCTACAAGCTGACCCACAGGCCAAGTGTTCACCTGCCAGCCCAGCTGCATTTGTACTTCGACCTTGTCGCCCTCTGTGACAGCGACTTCACGCATATTGTCCCCGAAGCGCATGACGCGCATGTCTTTGCTCACCGCAACGCCAATGGCACTGCGCATCCATTTACCGATTTTTTGCTGTACTGCGGCACTTTCCCAATGACCCACTGCTATTTTCCGTGGGAGGCGCATCCGTGCGGCGATGAAGCCGTGTTCCCGGTCTCCGTGGGCGCTTTGGTGGAGGTTCATGTAGTCCATGTCGATCTCTTCATTGGGAATACTTGCATTGAACTGGGTATGGAAGTGGAGGTATGGCTTTTGCAAGAGGTTTAGGCCATTGATCCACATTTTGCTGGGTGAAAAGGTGTGCATGAACACGATCACACCGCCGCAATCGGCATCGTTGTTTGCCGCTTTCACGATTTCCGTGATTTCCCTGTCGGTCTTCATTGTACCTTTATAGATCGCTTCACAGGGGAGATTGCCGGATTTGTTTAGTCCCTCTACGATGGCACGGCTGTTTGTTTCCACCTGCGCCAATGTTTTAGGCCCGTATAGAAACTGACTTCCCGTGATGAACCAGAATTTCGCTTTCGTGTATACGCTCATTTTTTGCCCTCCTGTTATCCTTGTTTTAAAAATAGCCCCAACTTGTGCAGACAAGTTAGGGCTATTTTAACATTCCTCTGAATCTATGTCAATTTCTATAGCTTGCCGAAGCGACTATTAATCGCCAGCGCCGGATCTTCCGGCACTTCCGCCGGGACAACATCCGCCGGTATGTCGATTCCCGGGACGGCTTCTAGGGTTTTGCCTGCAAAGTCCGGCAACCACTGGGCTTGGGCTTCTAACATTTCCGCTACCATTTCCCGTGTTTCGCGTAGGGTGAGGACGGAACTTGTGAGAGGATCCATGGCGATTGCCCAGAATACCATCTCCGGATCGGCCAGATGCGCGCCCTCTGCGGCCAGAGATTGTACGGTTATGTTGGTTTGGTTCATGGCGGCCAGATGGGGCGGCAGTTCGCCGACTACGGTTGGGTGGAGACCCATTTTGTCTACGAACATGGGAACTTCTACGCAAGCGCCATCGGGCAGGTTTTTGATGTAGCCTTTATTGGTGACATTGCCGTTGAGCTTGAACGGTACGCCGGATTCCATGGCCTGTAGGATGTAGGAGCAATATTCCTTGCTCCGGGGATCGAGCTTTCCGCTTTCCAGCGCCAGCACGTCGTTCTTTTCGTATTTTTCGGCGATGGTTTTGCTGTAGTTATAGTAAGCGCCGCTTTCTCCGCCGAAGGCTGGCATGTCGCAGAATTCGTCCAAGGCTTTTTGGTTTTTACGGAACCAAGGTAGGTATTCTGAGAGGTGGCCGGTGGATTCTGTCATGAAATAACCGCTGTGGCGCATGACTTCGCCCCGGACTTTCTCGTTGACGAAGTACTCTGCTTTTTCCATGTTGGCTTTCAGGATGGGGTACAGGTCTTTGCCCTTGTGCTTGAGCTCTGTAAACCATGCCATGTGGTTGATGCCGGCGGCTGTATAGTCGATTTCGTCTTTGGGTACGTCTGTGTATCCGGCAATCAGATCCATGGTGGTTTGTACGCCATGGCATAGACCTACGAAGTTCATGTCGGTGTATCTGCCCAGATAGGTGCAGATCGCGCCCATGGGGTTTACGTAGTTGAGTACCAAGGCGTCGGGGCAGAGTTCTTTCATTTCTTCGTTGATCTCATTCATCACAGGCACACTCCGCAAGAGACGGAACACGCCGCCCGGGCCGAGGGAGTCGCCGATGCATTGGTCAACCCCGTATTTGAGGGGGATTTCGTAGTCGATTTTGAATGCGGCCATGCCGCCGATTTGGAAGAGTAGAATCACATAGCGCGCGCCGCGTAGGGCATCCCGACGGTCTGTGGTGGCGTATACGGTACTTTTTAGTCCGTTTTCTTTGATAATTTTGTTGGCATAGTTTTTCACACGCTCTATTTTGGTGGGGGTTGGCGCCATGAGGGCGATTTCAAAACCGTCCAGTTCGGGTGTGCCGAAAATGTCATTGAGTAGGGTGCTGCAAAATACAATACTACCTGCGCCAATTATGGCAATCTTTTTTTCGCTCATTTTTACTTCTCCTTTTGTAGGGGCGAACAGTGTTCGCCCCTTTCGTTTTGCGGGCGCACAATGTGCGCCCCTACAATTACTTTTTTCGATGAATATTAGGAAGTCCGATCCATCCACGCTTCCAGATCTTCCATGGTGTCAATTGGGTTTTCTGCCAAAACAATCAGAATGCCGGAATGAAACATTTGTTCCAGAATCGGGGCAATCAGTTCCCGGTCTACGGGTGAGACGATGACACCGTCATAGCCCTCGCTATAGAAAAGCTCTAACATACGGAGCTGGTCGTCTGCATCTTGGGCATTGCGGATGGTGAACCCGAAGCCATCTGGCGCATTGGTGGCGGCTTCTACGATCTCCTGCCGTAGATTCACTTGGGATTCTTCTGAAATCGGCAAGAGAGATATGCCGATTCTGTAGCGGACTTCCTCTGTCGGAAGGGCTGATAAATCGGCCGCGCCGCAGATTGGGCCTATTGGCATTGCCTCTGCCTCCGGCTCTGGTTCTTGCCTTGGAGCACAGGCGGCTAGGAATATGAGTGCCCCTATGAGGAGGAACATGAACAGTTTTTTCATATGGTGCATTCCCTCCCGGATGTTTGGAATGTCGTAGGGGCGGCATTCTGCCGCCCGTGAATGGACGTGCATTGTATGATCCGGACGTGTGCTATACAAGCGGGCGGCAGAATGCCGCCCCTACGGGGTGCGGTGATGGTTGATACCGCGTCCCGCATTGCGGGTGCGTTGCATATTTGACGGGATGCGCAGGGGCGCATCCCCTACAAGCACGAGGGGGTATGGGATATGTCCCTTACCCCCTCGATTTTTTTGCTTTGTGGCTGAATCTTGGATTATAGCGTCACCCAAGAAGAGTCGTTTTTGGCGCTTGCTACCACTGCGTCCACAAACTTGACGCCGCCCAGTCCGTCTTCTACATTGGGGAAGTCAAGATCTTGCGCGGTCGGTGTTTCGCCGGCTTTTACTTTTCTGACGGCGTTTACAAAGTTACGATAGATGTTCGCAAAGCCTACAAAAAGTCCTTCCGGGTGACCAAAGGGCAAGCGGCTATTTCCGTGTGCGGTCTCTGTGATATAGCCTGAACCACGAGACAGAATCTGGGGTGGTTCATTTTTCGGGGTATGGCGCACGTAGTCTGGATAGTGCTGCTCCCACTCCAATGAGCCTTTTGTGCCGTAGATGCGGATCATGAGGCCGTTTGATCTGCCGGATGCCAACTGCGTACACCAGTAAGAGCCGTTTACGCCGTTTTCGTATTCCAACAAGATGTTGGCATTGAAGTCCAGCGGATAGCCGAAGCAGTTTGTTGTTGCCAAGAGGCGCTTGATTTCAAGACCTGTCACATAATGAACAGTACTCTCAATATGTGTGCCAATGTCGCCAACACAGTTTGCAGGGCCTGAGTATTTCGGGTCTAGACGCCAGGTCGGTAACTCTGCCTCTGCGGCACTGTCTGCGCTGATTTGATCGAGCATCCAGTCTTGGGCGTATTCGGCGTTGATGGAGACGATCTCGCCAATGTCGCCGTTTTGGATCATTTCACGCATGACTTTGACCATGGTATAGCCCATATAGGTGTAAGTCACGGCGAAGAGCAGGTTTTTCTCTTTGGCTAGTTTCGCAAGTTCTTCCGCCTGTCCAATCTCAAAACAGAGTGGTTTTTCACATGCGATGTTTATACCGGCGTTTAGGAATTCTTTACATACTTCATAATGGAGGTGATTTGGTGTGACGATAACAACGAAATCAATTCCATCCGGGCGCGCGCCCTCAGCTTTTGCCATTTCTTTGTAGTCTGCGTATACGCGGGATGGGTCTACGAAGCAAGCTTCCGCTGTTTCGGCGTTTAGCTCCGGCTTGGAGCTGAAGCAACCTGCTGCAAGCTCTGCTTTTGAATCCAGACCAATGGCACTGCGGTGTACGTTGCCGATAAAGGCTTGGATGCTACCGCCGACCATACCGTAGGTGATTTTTTTAGCCATGTTTCTTGTCTCCTCTCAATCCCTAGTTTGCAATCGCGTCGTCAAACTTAAAGGTGGACGGCTTGAAGTTGATTTTCTTCACGAAGGCCGCCGCTTCTGTGCCGCCGTCGATGCGATCCATGCCGCTGTCTTCCCACTCGACGGAGAGAGGGCCATCGTAACCTGCGGCGTTTAGTTCACGGATGATTTCTTCAAAGTTCACATGTCCGTGCCCAAGAGAACGGAAGTTCCAACCGCGGCGGAGATCGCCAAAGTCGATGTGTGAACCGAGGAGGCCAGATCTGCCGTCTAGGGTGACTGCGGCGTCTTTCATATGTACGTGGTAGACGCGGTGCATGAAGTCACGTAGGAAAAGAGCCGGGTTAATGCCCTGCCAGATGAGATGGCTTGGGTCAAAGTTCAGACCGAAGGTGTCGTTATCGGCAAATTTTTGGAGGAGTTTTTCTGTTGAATAGTAGTCAAATGCGATCTCACCCGGATGTACTTCTAGGGCGAATTTTACGCCGTTTTCTTTGAATACTTCTAAGATGGGTGTCCAAAGTTCGACAATCTCATCAAAGCCCGCTTCTACCATTTCGGCTGTGGTTTGGGGGAAAGAATAGACATACTTCCAGATGGGAGAGCCGGTGAAGCCTGTTACAACCTTGATGCCCATCTTGTTTGCAACCACGGCGACTTTTTTCATGGTCTCAATACCCCAAGCGCGGATTGCTTCCGGATTATCTGCAAGCTCTGGCGGGGCGAAGTTGTTGAGGCGTGGGTCTGGCGCGTCACCGACACATTGGCCTGCGATATGCGCGGCCAGGGCATGGCAGCAAAGCTTATTGGCTTTTAGGGTGTCAAGGAGATACTGTACGTAGCTGTCATCTGTGTACGCTTTTTCCAGGTCGAAGCCCCAAGTTGCAAGCTCCAGCCCGTCATAGCCCATTTGTGCCGCTACTTTGCATAGCTCGTCAAAGGGTAGGTCTGCCCACTGGGCGGTACATAAAGTTACGGGTCTTTGTTTCATATTTCATTCCTCCTAAATTTATGTGTTATGCTTTACAGTTATTTGGCCGCGATTCAGCGGGACGATTGCCATCGTCCCCTACATTTTGCTTTTCCGTGCTCGTGCACAAAAATATATTTTAGCATATATCTGCAATGGGCTTCTTGTCAACTATAATTCAATAAATTCGTCCGCTTCCTCGACAAATTTATATCCTTGCTCAAAATTGCCCCTTGCTTTTTATGTATATTCCCTATGCTTTTGCTTAGGGCAGCGAACAATGCATTGACGATTTGTAGGGGCAGACCTTGTGTCTGCCCTATGTAGGCTGCCGAGCAGGGCAGACACAAGGTCTGCCCCTACTATCTCTAGCCTTTCAGCTTTGCATATCCCAGCGAGCCTAATACCTCTTTCATGATGCTTGCCGCTTTGTCGGTATTGTCATTGATGTACTGCATAGCCTCTGTGGATTCAAAGTCACCTGTTTGGATGGCGGGGTAGCGCTCTACCAGCTTCTGTGCCGCTTCCTGTCCGGCTTCTCGTACAATCCGTGTCCACATGTTGACCCGGACGACACCGTCTTCCGCGAAGCCGTGGATGTCTTCGTTGCGGAGGCTGGATGTGCCGTGGAGTACCAACATGGGTTTCTCTAGGCTTTGGGTCAAATCCAGGGCGCGTTGCTTGAGATACTTTGCGTCCGTTCCCGCGGACTGTTGCTCTGTGCCAAGGTCTGCCACCAGGAAATCTACCCCTGTTTCTTTTACATACTTGACGGCCTTTTCCACATAATCGTCCCGCTGGCTGGCTTCTTTCGCGCCGCCGACACTTAGGCTCTCAATGACGCCCTCTACCAGCACTTGGTCGCCGTATTGCTGGATGTACTCTTTGGTCAGCTTTAGGTTTTCTTCATAGGGCAGATTCTGGGCATCGAACATGACACTACAGAACCACTTTAGACCTTCGGTCAGCTCCCAGCGGTCTCTTACCGGGTCAGCGTGGTCGAGATGAGGCAGGGCATCTACTTTGGGGTATGGGGCGTCCGGCCCGTCGCAGAGTAGCTTGCAGTGTTGCATGACGGACATGAGGCCTACTTTCATATCCCCGCAACGGGTGACACGGGCGGTCTGTTGCATGTAGGGATAATGGGAGGTCATGGCTACCGCAACCGGGATGCGGTCAAGGCCGTTTTCGTCGGCGAATTGTTGTGCCGCCATTAGGATTGCCTCGGTGTTCCAATGGCTGGCTGTGCAGAATATGGCTACGGATACGCCTTTGGCGGCGGCGTTTGCCAGGATTTCTTTTGCTTGTTCTCGTTGGGTGATAAATGCCATGATGATGCCCCTTTGTTTGATTTGGTGTGTGGTATGGTAAAAAGCCTCCCTCGTTTTGAGGGAGGTGGCACGGAGTGCCGGAGGGAGGTTTTGTAAGACCACCCCGCCCCTGCGGGGCACCCCTCCAAGGAGGGGAATTAGTGCACCGCAACCCTATTCCCCTCCTTGGAGGGGTGGCACGAAGTGCCGGGGTGGTTGTCACAAATCCTCCGTCAGGCTGCGCCTGCCACCTCCTTTGGAAAAGGAGGCTTTGGGCTACGCTACGGCTTAATTACGCAGTTTCTCTCCCAACCGTCCCGTAGGTGTTGCCGTAGGGTCTCGATGGGGAGTAGGCCTGACAGCGTATCATAACAGGTGACGCAACATGCACCTGTCGCGGATGCCACTGCGATGCATTCTTCCGGCGGGAAGCCGTGCATGATGCTGTATAGAAAGGCTGCGATGGATGTATCGCCTGCGCCGACAGTGGATAGAATCTGCTTCTTTGGTATAAAACTGTCTTGGAAGAGTTCTAAGTCCCCCCAGCCGTGTCCATCGAAGTGTGGGGATGCGTCAAGCATCGTTTGCTCTGGGGCTGTGCATAGATATAGTCCGGCTATGCCGCATTTTACCAGTACGGCACGGCAACCCAAAGATAGAGCCTTTTGTGCCAGTGGTTTTACATCGTCTTCCAGTGAAAGTAGCTCACAAATATCCTGCCCTGCTGCCCGCTTTTGCCATTCGGCGTATTTTTCCTTGTCCAGCATGAAGCAAAGCTCCTCAATGCTGGGGAGGAAAAAGTCTACATAAGGTAGCGTATTCCCTAGGGCGACCAACCAATCGGTGTTCGCCGCCACGCCCTCGGGGTCGATGGTGGCCATGTCTAGGCTGGTGACTAGTCCGTGGGACTTGGCGCGTTTAAATAGGGCTGTCAACTCTGCGGCATTGTTCTCGTAGAAGCGCCGCATGAGGGGCGGATAGCCGAAGTGGAAATACTGAACTTGACCCATGCGTTCGTCGCTGATATCCTGCTCCACGAAACTGTCATTGGCGGCCGGGTCGTGTAGGAATACGCGGTCACTGTTGGGGGGAGCGATCACGATGGTGTATGAGGTGCGCTCCTGCGCGTCCTCTACAAACTGAGGCTCTGCCCCCAGTTCTCGGTACTTCTCCATGAGGATTTTCCCGAAGTTGTCACCGCCGATTTTGGAGACTAGCATCGTGTCCGCTCCAAATTGATGTAAGGCAAGCCCTGCGTTACTGACACAGCCGCCCAGGGTGAATTCGGCTTTTCCTACGTTTACCAAATTCCCCGGCTTTGCGATGTCACTCAGGCTTGCCTTGTAATTGCTGGGAAAGGTGGGCGAAATGTCCAACGCCACGTGTCCTGCAACCATGATTTTTTTATTTTGCATAATCCTCACCATTATATTTATTATGTAGGGGCGGCCGGTGGCCGCCCGCAGACGCGCATTGCACGCCCCTACAATATATATCGCTTACTTTAAGATGTCTCGCGTTGTACAAGCCGGGGCTTTAAGACGGTATCATCAACAGCCACTGTCTCGCCCTCCAGACCCTGTACGATCTTGTCCACTGCCGCACAGCACATGGCCTCCATGGGCTGTGCCATGGTGGTAAGCGCCGGCATCATGATTTCCGCCAAGGGGATGTCGTCATAGCCGATTACCGCAATGTCCTCCGGGATTTTTACCCCTGCGCGCAAGTAGGACTTGAGAATACCGATGGCCACCACGTCTGAGGACACGACAACACCATCCAGGTCATACTGCCGGAGGTGTTTGCCCATATTCACGCCCTCTTCCCATTTGTTGGTCAGACCGCTGGTAGACAGTACTTTGCTAAATTCTTCCAGTCCCTGCTCCCGAACCGCTGTTAGGAAGCCCCGCTCACGTTCGCGCAGGGCTTCGATATCGCTGGTTTGTCCGATATAGGCAATCCGCCGCCGGCCTTGCTCGATGAGATGCATAGCCGCCGTATAGCCGCCGTAGAAGTTGTCTGTGTTGATGCAGTGAAATGCCGTACCGGCCTCGCCGCCCTCTAGCATGACCACGGGCTGACGATATTCTCTCAAAATCTCATAGCTTGCCGCCCCAATGAGCTGATAGGCAACGATGATTGCCTCCGTGTTGTAATCAATAAGGCTCTTCAGCATGGTTTCCTCGGCATCCACCATATAGTTGGTTGAATGGACGACAATGCTGAAGCCCTGCAAGCGGAACAGGTGTTCCAGCTTGTTGACGATACCGGCATAGTACTCATTGAGGATATCGGGGATGACAACCCCAATGAGCTTACTTTTCCTGGTTTTGAGCCCCCGGGCGAAATAATTGGGTCTGTAATCTAACTCCGCAATGGCACGGAGCACGCGTTCCCGCACTTCTTCTGAAATGTGGGCGGTGTTGTTGATTACATAGGAGACTGTGGGTTGGGTTACCCCTGCAAGCTTTGCCACGTCTCGCATAGTTGCTTGTTTTTTCACTTTCCTGCTCCATGTGGGAGAATGTTTCCGTCCGGCCCGAAGTGTTTTAGGATGACGAGGGGCTCATACTTGGAGGTATTGGTGATGGTCACGCCTTCTACAGCGCGATCTTTGCTCACGAAGAACTCGTCAGCCGTGGGGCTTCCGTAGCGGATCATGGTGGGGGATTCACAGTCAAAGTTACCGAACTTGCCGTGGCCTTGCACCACCACGCAACCATAGGCGCATGGGTCTTTTACCACGACTGTTGCACCGGGTTCTACGGTCAGGCTTTTACCGCCCACGTAGTCATTGCCGTAGACAATCCACTGCTGCTCGTAGCCTTTGCCGGACTGCTCCGTAACAGGTCTGCGGAAGAAGCGGGCTCTGTAGTCGGGGCAGGTGTTGATTTCCCAGTCTGCGACTGCCAAGACGTTTGCCACATCGTCTTTTTCTTCCGGTGGCAGATGGTTGGTCAGCATATCATACTCGAATACTTCGCCGTTTACCACGTTTTCCCAAAGCGCCATGGCGTCACTGTTCCATTGGGGCTCATAGGTACACAGCGAGCCCGGTGCGTGGACGACCCCTGCGGGGGTGTACCAGCCGGTGTCCAGCTCCAGACGGAATGCACGGGATAGTTCTGTGATCCGGGTGTCGCGGATGGTATGGTCACGCAAACGTTCCAGTACCTCTTCTTTGGACACGGAGGGATCAAAGCCGAAATAGCACACGGGCATTTCGCCTAGGTGCTGGTTATATTGTCTGGGGAAGAAATAGTGTTCGAACTTGGGCTTGATGCCCACTTTTTCACAGGCTTCCTCACCGTGGTGAATGTGGTGGAACAAGGGCTGTCTGTAGTCGTAGAACTTCGAGTACATAGGCCATGTGCCGTATTTGTCGATGAGTTCTTGACCGATGAGTTCTGCACCCAGTTCGTCGATGAAGTCTTTGAATAGGATCTTTTGGTCAGTGTCATCGTCTACGTTGACAAAGCTCATGCCCTCGGTTGGGCCTGCGCCCTCGGTTTCTACCAGAGTGATGGAGCTGAACCAACGCTCTACAATCGCGCCCCGGCTCATGCCCATGGCGAAGTAATCGTCTGGATGCAATCGTAATCTATGTCCGGGGCGGTTAAAGGGGCGGGGTACCCATGTGGGTAGTAGTTGTAGGATGCCCTCTCCCTTGTGAAAGATATCTCTAATTTTCGACACGTAACTGTCTCCTTTAATATGTGCTTGGTTTATTGGGCGTGTTACTATGTTTCCCCCTGCTTTCGGCAGGGGGAAACAGTAGGCTATTTCTCTTTACTTGGCGCAACCAACGAGTACCACGCCTTTTACTTTGTCTTCCTTGCTTTCTTTCATGAACTTGATGCCATCTTCGCACTCTTCCAATGTGAATTTGTGGGTGATGATAGGCTCTAGGTTCACTTGACCGGATGCGATGAGGTTAAACACATTGTCCCAAACCAGAGGGGCTAACCATGCGCATCTGAATGTACGGTCACTTGTGATGGCTTCTAACATTGGGATCTCCAGTTTGTCACCCTCGCCGGGTAGGCCGAAGAAGACGATGGTGGAAGCAGGGCCTGTGACCAGCAGAGAGTTTTGCAGGGCTTCCATGTTGCTGGTTGCTACGATACAACGTGGGGCTAGGCGGCCGAACTTCTCTTTGACCGCTTCTGCAAGGTCTGCTGCGTAGTATGGGGAAGACTTATCAGCAGTATTGACTACAAAGTCCGCACCCACTTGTTTGCCGACCTCTAGGGGATAGTCACGGCGTCCGGCTAGGAGTACACGGCCGGCGCCGGATGCTTTGGCAAGTTGTACCATCATGAGGCCGATTGGGCCCGGGCCTAGGATGACAACGTCTTGACCCGCTTGGATGTCCAAACGTTTGATGGCATATGTACCACAGGCGAGGGGTTCTGCCAAGGCGCCGTGCTCGTAGGAAACTGCGTCCGGCAATTTGTGTACGTGGGTGTATTTCACTTTCACATACTCGGCAAAGCCGCCGTTTACGGTTACGCCGATGACATCACATGTGCCGCAGATGTTGAACTCGCCGCGCATACAGGCGGGGCAGGCGTTACATTGTTGCACAGGGTTGACCGCTACGCGATCGCCGGGCTTAAATAGTCCTGCATTGGCTGCCAGCGCGCCGACTTCTACGATCTCGCCGCTTAGCTCATGGCCTAGGTACAGAGGGCCTTTGCCGTCTGCTGTGCCTAGGGGACTGTTGCCGTAGTAGTAGGACATATCTGAGCCGCAGATGGCAGTTGCCATTACTTTGACCAACACTTCATTGTCGGCGATTTGCGGAATATCATGTTCTTCCAGCTTCATGACTTTGGGCTCGTAAAAATTTTGGACTTTCATTTTACCTGTCATAATCGTCTCCCTTTCCGTCTTTCTGACCTAGCAGAATTTTGCGTTGAACACGTCTACGGCTTTTTTACATTTTTCGGTGACTTCCCAAGCGTTTGGCCATTCGCAAAGGTCAATCGCCCACCAGTCAGCTTTGTAACCGGCTTCCAGGAATGCAGGGATGATTTTATCAAAGTCTAGATGACCTTCGCCGAATGGTACGTGCTCGGAGGTGTTGTCATGGTTTAATGTGCCGTCAGAGTCGATGACGTGTACGAGGCCGATGTGGCCTTTTGCCATGTCGATGAACTCTAAGATGCCGCCCTCCAGTACTTCCGGCTCAATGGCGTTTAGGCCATTGGCGCAGGTTTCCCCGTGGCAGGTGTCAAACAGCAATGAAAAGTTGGGCTCGTCTACTGCTTTCACTAACTCGACGATGTTAGATGGCTCGTTGATCATGAAACCGGGTTCAAATTCCCAGACCATTTCTTGGCCGTATTTTGCCGCTTCTTGAGAAAGCTCTTTGAAATGCTTGACATAAAAGGCTTTTACATCGTCATAGGTCATGCCCTCCGGCAAAACCGGCTTGGAGCAAGTGTCAAAGCGGATGATGTTGGTTAGTCCCAGCTCATGTGCGAACTTGAGGGCTTCAGAAAAGGCCTTGCGCCATTCTGCTGTTTGGGTGAGCGCGTCATATTTCCAAACGTCAATTGCGTAGTCCGCTACTTCGAGACCGTTGTCTGTGAAGTGCTTTTTGAACGCCGCTACTTTTTCCGGTGTGTCGGTGAGTTCCGGGTTTGCGCCGAAGGGAGGAAATCCGCCCAAGCTGATGCCGTCAAAGCCTAATTCTTTTGCGCCTTTGCAGAGTTCGTCCATTGGTTGTGGGATGGCCCAAGAGCTAATCGAAACTTTTTTCATCTTAAAATTCCTCCAGTTATTTTTTAATTTTATTTATACGAATAAATTGCCTGATAGTCGTCATTATATTGCTTGTATAGCGCTTCTGTCAATCGTTTTCCTATAGAATTTACATCTTGCACTTGAGGTTTGTATGCATCACCAATGTTCGGATGCATCTTTTGTGTACCATTCACAGTATTGACTTTATGCCGTAAGGTTTGACAGTATGTCAGATAGCCTTTATATAAGGTAAAAAAGACCGCAGATTATTACCTTGACGCAAGATATAAATTGTGATATCTTGAATTCCAAATTCAAAAACTTGTGTTCTAGGAAAGGGTGCAATATGACAAGTCGTGAGAGAGTTTTTGCCCGTCTAAAGGGTGAAAAAGTGGACAAGATACCGAACCTGAATATCCTCATGTGGTTTGCCGCACGGTATGGGGGCGTGGATTTTTCTGACTTCATCAATCAGCCGGAGGTTATGGTGGACGCGAACATCAAATGTCACCAAGATTTTGGCATTGATGTTGTGACCGTGATGAGTGACCCATACTGTGAGGCGGAGGATTACGGTTGTACCATCGAGTATCCCACGGATAATCTCCCGATTTGCAAGGCTTATCTCCTCAATGACCATAGCGATATCAGCAAGCTGAAAGTCCGAAAAGCCAGCGAGGGGCGCAGAATGTCCAATCGGCTTGAAGCGATCCGCCTCTATAAGGAAAAGCTTGGGGATTCTGTTCCTGTCATTGGTTGGGTTGAGGGGCCTTTGGCTGAGTTTGCGGATCTGTACGGCATTAATAACGCCATGACTGACCTGATTATCGAGCCTGAGTGGGCGGAAGAGGTCATGGACATTTGCACAGAGCAGGCCATCTCTTTTGCCCTAGAGCAAATCGAGGCCGGGGCGGATATTATCGGTGTGGGTGATGCGGCGGCGTCCATTATTGGGCCTGATCTTTACCGTGAAATGGTGGTAGAGCGGGAACGTAAGATTTTCGATGCGATCCGCAATGCCGGGGCGCTTAGTAAGTTACATATCTGCGGGAATACCACACCGCTTCTGGAGGACATTAAGACCCTTCGAGCCGATATCTTAGACGTGGATTGGATGGTTGACTTCAAAAAGGCCAACGAGATACTCAGCGGTGTTACCTGTGTGAATGGGAACATTGATCCATCCAGCCAGATTTTGAGCGGGACGCCGGAATCTATCAAAGCCGCAGTGACGGCGCTGGTTCAGGAGTGTGACGATCATATTATGATTAGCGCGGGTTGTGAGATACCGCGGGATACGCCCCATGAGAACTTGAAATCCGTGGATGAGGCGCTGCGGGCGTTGGCTTCAATGGCCTAGGTTTTGTTTGGGAGTGGGCAAATAGCGTTGATTGCATGTAGGGGCGAACTGTGTTCGCCCGTCATAATTGCGACCACTGCGGGCGAACACAGTTCGCCCCTACAGAGCTACGCCAACGCACTTGGCCACTCCTTTTCGTTTATTCTCTTTGACAAATAACAATTTTTTTGCTATATTGATTATGTGATAGCATAAGATAAAGGAGTAACTGCCATCCGGCAATACTTGATATTGCACAATCGGTAATATAAGTAAGGCGCGGAAAAGATAGATAAAACATAACTGAACATGGGAATTGAAGCCGTTTATATTGGCTTGTTCTTGTGTATAAATTTATGTTTTTCTATCATTTCCCTTATATAAACAGTTCGTTTGTTGAAAGCTGTGGGATGATACCCGCAGCTTTTTTATTGTCAATTATGCTATCACAGGATTACAAATTTTTTATTGAAAGAGGTACTTTCGTGAACACAACAACAACAAAACTACTAAGCAGAAACTTTTCGCTATTGGTAGTAGGCAAATTCATGTCTATATTCGCCAATCAGGTACTTACCTTTGCTCTTCCGCTCTATCTGTTATACACAACCGGGTCTCCCGCTTTATTCGGGTCGGTTTTGGGTTTGTCTTTTCTTCCGTTTATCATAACGTCTCCTATTGCGGGCATTATCGCCGATCGACATCGAAAGCAAGAGATCATGTTTTGGCTTGATGTAGCTGCAACTACGATTATCGTACTATACACGATAATAAGTGGCATATTCGCAACCGTTGTTCCTGTTGTGGTAATCAAACTCTTGGCTTTGAACGCCATTCAAGGCATGTATACGCCCACATCACAAGCTTGTGTTCCATTTCTAGTGCCGAAAGACAAGTTGGTTCGAGCTAATTCTGTCCTTGAAACTGTAAATACTCTATCGAATATGGCAGCGCCCCCTACGGCGGGTATCCTCCTTGCTCGATTCGGATTATTCCCCATCTTAGTGGTCTGCGGGATATGCTTTGCAGTTACAGCGCTTATGGACTTGCTCATTTCTGTTCCATATCAAAAACAACAAACCAGTGAGCGCGCCGCACAGATCATAAAGGGCGACATGGCGCAAGCATTTCGTTTTGTGAGGAAACGCCCTGTCTTGATAAAGCTTGCCATTCTTATGTTTATACTCTCTGCTCTGATTCCCGGGGTCTTTAATGTGGGTGTTCCTGTATTCATCACCCAAACTCTGGGGATGGATGCGGTATACCTTGGAATCGGCAGAGCCATTGCTTGGAGCGGGGGAATACTGGGTGGTATAATAGCCAGTTCCTTGGGAGAAAAGTTAAAGCTCAAGAGCATCCCCCTCACTTCGATCTTGCTTGGTCTGTCCATTGTTCCAATTGGCTTTGCCGTTTGGAGTGACATACCGTATGTTGCGGCTTTTGCGATTATCGTTGCGTCAGATTTCATCTCCGGACTGGCATTGGTTTTATGGTCGATTCCAATTTGGGCTTATATACAGGCGATAAGCCCGCCGGAACTCATTGGGAAAATAATGTCTTTCTTTTCAGGACTTCCCATGGTAGCAATGGGACTAGGGCTGTTGCTGTTCGGAATGCTTTTTGAGCGATTCTACTTTGCACCTTGGCATATTGTTTTTGCAACAAGCTTAATTTCTTGTATCGCCGCACTGCTTTTACGGAAGTATTTTACGATGCATGACCTATAGTCGATTAACTTCTCAGGATAGGGAAATGCCCCGCAATAATAAGTCAACACAAAAAAGATCCAAGGGGAAATCCCCTTGGATCTTATATCTTACAGAAAACATTCGAGAAATTCGCTTTGTTGTGATAGCAAGCAAAAGTAAACCAGGCAGACTTGCTCACTTTTGTTTATCCGAAATGTAACTATAAGCTCTGGGTATCAGCTAGGGTTTCTTAGAACGCCCAACCTCTCCACTCTGCAAGGTTTGCAGCTGTCAATACGAGTGGCTCGTCAATGGCATAGCGAGGTACATCTACGCCGTTTAGGATATCCATGATCGCGTTGATTGCAGATGCACCCATAACTGGGAGGTAGGACATAGAAGCGCGAAGCAGGAAGTCTGGATCGTTGTCGAATTCTTCAACGATGAAGAGGCTACCGCCGAACGCAGTTGTGAGTTGAACGTCATCTCTGCCGGCTGCTTCAATCGCCGCTACCATGCCTAGACCAGCCATTTCACAGTGACCGAAAACAGCGTCAATGCGTGGATGTGCAGATAGTGCGTTTGTCATTTGCTCGAAGCCGCCTTCACGAGTGTTGCCGCTGTCTGCTGTACCAATGATGGTAAGACCAGGCCAGTTGGCTTCCACTTGCTCTAGGAAAGCATTTGAACGATCGTTGGAAATCGGAGTACCGGAGTTCATTTCCATAACGAATACATAGCCTTCGCCGTCGAGGTATTCGCCGATGAAGTCAGCAGCATTACGGCCGCCGCCTGGGTTGTCGCCTGCTACGAACGCACGGAATTGATCAGTGTCGATCATACGGTTGATGATGACAGTTGGTACGCCGGACTGATAGATTTGCTCTGCAATTGGAGCAATGATGTTGCCGTCGAATGGAGAGATGACGACGCCGTCAAGATCCATGTCGTAGAAAACTTCCAAAACGTTAACTTGATCGTTTGCATCTACTGCGCCGACAACTTCAAACTCGAAGTTCGCTGGTGCTGCTGCGATTGCGTCTTGGATTTCTCTGTACATAACTGCATGGAAGTCATTTAGAATTGGAGGCATGGATACGCCGATTCTGTAAACGCGCTCTTCCTCATCGTCGTCCTCTTCCACGTCTGCCGGTTCTGCTGGGGTTTCTGCTGCTGGTGCTGGAGTTGGATCTGGCTCATTGTCGCCGCCGCCGCAAGCTGCTAGGCCGGCTACTAGCAATAGAGCTAGTAAAAGTGCTAGGATCTTTTTCATTTTGGTTCCTCCTAAAAATAATTTCTTGCTTATGACTATCTCTGCCTGTATTGCTTCACAACTATATATGCATCAGACCTATGTACTAGGTCGGGACGCCCGTTTGGTTTAGACAGCTTTTTCGCGTTTTTGCAAGAGGACAGCGAGCAAGATGATCACACCTGTCACAAAACCACTCAGGAATGGTCGAACACCAATCATAATCATGATATTATTGATGGATTGGATGATAATAGCGCCGAAAACCGTGTTTATGATCCGCCCTCTACCGCCTGCCAAAGACGCGCCACCAACAACGACTGCTGTAATAGCATAGAATTCATACATATCGCCTGTGGTGGCCGGGGCAACCGCCGTCATACGGGATAAGTCTAACAAGGTAGCCACACCAACACAGAGACCAGCAATCGTGTATGCGAGGAGTTTGACTTTGTTGACTGAAATGCCGGAATATTTCGCTGCCACTTCGTTTCCGCCCACAGCGTAGAGACTTGCGCCGAATTTTGTGAACTTCAGAATACACGCAAATATAATGATAAAGACAACCCAAACAATCAGCGCATTCGGTATGACGCCTACAGATCCAATTCCGATATTGGTGAACCACGGTACACGGCGACCGGACAGGGATTGACCGTTCAGTTGGTTTAGGGCGATGGATCTGACCATAATACCAATCGCCAAGGTCACGATGAACGCCGGCACGCGGAATTTGGTAATGATTGCACCGTTTATAAATCCAATCGCTGTGGCAGTTGCAATGCACGCCACAATCGCCACAATGATCGGAATGTTTTCGTTACCCTGTAATACGATAAGTACAGCACCTGCGGCGGCTACCGCATGACCGGATGAAAGATCAATACCGCCGATGATGATAACAAATGTCATACCCAAGGCAATCATGCCGACGACGGACGACTGACGCAAGATGGTTAAAATGTTTGTGGCAGTAAAGAAACGAGGGGCTATAATGCCGGTTATAGCAAATATGGCGATCATAACCAGAATGATGCTGTACTCAGTCCATAGGAGCTTTAATATACGTAAAATGAGATTCTCTTTTTTTACTTCTGCTGACATGCTAGTTCTCCTTCTGCATTACGTTTGCTGCGTATTGCATGATGTTATTTTCGGTGCGGTCATCGCCGGTGAGAACGCCTGTTATGACGCCCTCGTGCATGACAATGATTCTTTGGCAAATACTCAGTACCTCAGTCATATCTGAGGATACTACAATAATGGTCTTGCCCTCTTTTGCCAGGGCTTTGATTACATTGTAAATTTCCTGCCGTGCACCAACGTCTATCCCCCGGGTAGGCTCATCCATGATCAATATGTCAGGCATGGATGAAAGCCATTTTGCTATGACTACTTTTTGCTGGTTTCCGCCGGACAGGTTTTGAATCTCTTGATCCGGTCCTCTGCACACGACGCGCATCTGGTCAATTAATGCTTTCGATCGTGACCGAATCGCATTTGGACGTAAAATCGTGTTGCCCTTGAACTTTTCACGATACGCGTAATCCATATTTTCAGCAATGCTTCTGCCGTATATAACACCCGTCGTTTTGCGTTCTTCCGTAGCAAAACCCATACCAGCTTTTATGGCCGCTCTTGCTGATTTAATTGTAACAGGCTTGCGGTGCAAAAGCACCTCACCACCGTCAAACTTGCGCAGGCCGAAGATCATCTCCATGAGTTCTGTTCGTCCAGCGCCTACAAGCCCGGAAAATCCGATGACTTCGCCCTTGGCAACAGAGAAACTCACGTCTTTCAAAATATCTCCGCTGACATGTTTCGCTTCCAGGACGAGATCATCTTTATCGCCATCGAAAGGCTCGGGAACGGTGTGCTCAATGTCACGCCCGACCATGAGGCTGGCTATTCTGTTTTCGTCCACATTGCTGATTGGCTCTGTTGCCACGAGACTGCCGTCTCTCAAAACAACAACGCGGTCGGCGATCCGTATGATTTCGCTCAATCTGTGGGACACGTATACGATGCCGATTCCTTGGGCGGTTAGTTTTGCAATCAAGTCAAACAAGATCTCTGATTCCACGTTGGTTAAAACCGCGGTGGGTTCGTCCATGATGATGGCTTTGACATCAAAGGATACGGCCTTTGCAATCTCAAGCATCTGCTTTTGTGCAACTTTTAGATCGCGTACCATGGCGGTGGGTTCGATATCTTGCCCTAGGCCTTGCAAAATTTCTTTTGCTTCCCGGTTCATCTTGGGATAATCAACCAAGCCGAGTTTGTTTTTTGGTTCACGGGTCAAAAATATATTTTGGGCTACGGTCATGTCGCCAAAGAGGTTTAACTCTTGGTGAATCATGGCTACGCCTTCCCGCTGCATTTGAAGCGGTGTTACGTTGGGAATTTCTTTCCCTTGGATTTGAATCTTTCCCTCATCACGTACATATACAGCCGCTAATATTTTCATCAGCGTTGATTTGCCTGCGCCGTTTTCACCGCACAAGGCAACCACTTCGCCGGCTGAAACGTCAAAGTCCACGCCGTGCAGAACTTCTACGCCGTAGAAACTTTTGCGCATGCCTTCCATTTTTACCAGTGCTTCCATTGTCCCCTCCCCAGTGCTTCTCTGCTTTGTCATCCGTACACAAAACTACAAATATTGACGCATGGGTCTGTCTGCGTCTGATTCGCCTTTTATTTTTACATACGGCGCTTCGTACCGGTCATATTTTATTCCCACGTGCTCGTGCACAAATTTTTCCGTGCTCGTGCACAAAATATGTTTTAGCATAATCTGAGACACTCTTCTTGTCAACCATATTTCGCTACTTTATCTTCTTTTTCCGCAATTTCATACCTTTGTTCAAAATTCCCCTTGCTTTTTATGTATATTCTCTATACCTATCCTATGATGAAACTCTAAGTCAATGCTTTTTTGAGATCAATTTCCAATTTATACGAATAAATTGCTTGATAATCGCAATTATACTTGTTGCGCAACATTTCTGTCAATCGTTTTGCCGTAGAATTTACATGTTGCCCCTTAGGTTTGTATGCATAGCTAATGTTGGTATGCATCTTTTGTGTACCATTCACATATAGACTTTCTATCGACACACTCTCCTGTGATTCGACGGGGTGCGGCACAATGCCTTGTCACCTGTAGGGGCAGACCTTGTGTCTGCCCTACCAACTTGCCGTTCCGGGCAGACACAAGGTCTGCCCTTAGGGCATTTCTTCAAACCCTCGAAACGCCGCCAAAACGCCTAATTTTTCGTTCTGCTACGTTGAATTTCCTTGAAATGCGACAGCATTCCTGCGAAAATTCGCCTTGCATAACAAAAAATTATTCATTTTTTCGGCATTCCGCCGGTTTG